>Ga0247727_10000670_pt1 | contig 84138 bp, 90 predicted proteins | sample WisWelCaveWW1625_FD_202498 | JGI IMG/M metagenome (GOLD analysis project Ga0247727, IMG submission 202498) | Biofilm microbial communities from Wishing Well Cave, Virginia, United States - WW16-25 | ecosystem: Environmental > Aquatic > Deep subsurface > Groundwater > Cave microbial mat | place...
CTGCCTAACTGACTTGGATGCAAGACGCTTGCTTAACAGATCGTGATTCATAAACGATACCCTCGGTAATGTGATAGTCAAAAATACTCATTTTTACCTTGGTATCATTTGATACAATCCATAAATAAGTTGTCTTAGTTGAGCCACCCGGTCTGGTCAAGACTGGGTGGCTTGTTGAATTCCGCTGTTTGATAGTTACGACACCGATTTTTTCACAACCTTACATCCCACAATCATGTTGCCATATTCAATTTGGCCCCTCCAAATTGATTCTCGACAAGAAAAAAGGTATCTTAAGTTATACAATCTCACATTTGTACAAGATTCTTGTTGAAAGGGAATCGGTTGAAATCGCTCACTCGTATATTCATCATTACTCTTGTTCTTCTCATTCTAAGTTGCAAAGATAACGTCCGTGTTATCGAACCTTCTTCTAATCACCCTTCGAGTAAAATTACACTTCGGCTCGACAATACTCCACCGGAGATCAGTCTTGTTATTGCACGTTTATCGAGAAACGGTTTTCCAGATTTGACGCTTTTTCTCAATACCTACGATTCAACACACAGCGCTGAGGGAATTTTTGAAAGTGTTGCCATAGGCACATGGCACTTACGAGTCGACGCCTACGATAATTCCAACATCGCCCGGTATACTGGTGAAGCAAACGTGAATGTTTTTCCCGGCGAAACAACACAAGTCAATCTGGAATTGCTGCCAACCTCAGGAGTCGTCGATATCCACGTTACGTGGGGCAACGGCTTCAATGCGTCCGGATTGATGCTCTATTTCCCGTTCGATGGCTCGCTTTACGATTCCAGCGGAAACAATAATCATGGCACGGCGAATTATTTATCCTACACTGCTGATAAGTGGGAAAATCCAAACAGCGCTTATTTGCTCAACGGTGTAAATAATTATATTACGGTCCCAAATAGTGCATCATTGAATCCTGTACATCAATTGACGATTGCTTTCTGGCTCCGCGTGGATAGTATTCAGAGCAATTACATGGAAATCATTACCAAATGTGGTCCTGTCTATGGTTACTTTAATAATCGTGAATACCTCATCGATACGAAACAAAACTACGAACTCTGGTATCCACAATTAAAGTCGGCGGGTGACGGCGGCGGGATGCACGAACTGGACTCGGGCCATCACTCGTATTACGTGGGACAATGGAACTATTTCACGTTCATCGTCGACCGGGTTAACCACCGCATGCAAATCTACGCCGACGGTGTGCTGACGGAAGAAACAAATGATTCATACTCTTCTTTTAATGTCAATTCATTCCCGTTGATTATTGGTTGGTCGCAAGAAGATCTCTATGAACACACACCGCTCAGAGCCGCGATTGACAACGTGCGTATCTACAACAAAGCTCTTACACCAAGTCAAGTATATTCACTCTACACCTCACATAAGTAGGGTGTCCAAAAACTTTCCTAAACTTCTGTTCGTTCTTGGCATTGCGATGTTACTCTTCGGCATGGTGAGTGCCGGAGTAACATTCAAGGAGATGCGCCGCCAGCGTCATCTGCATGATCGTCTGTGTGGTGTAAAGCTGAGGCTATCTGAACAATCCAATTGGCAAACAGGATTGTTTGCAATCTATGAACGAGGAAGTCACACACTGTATCTCTCAACGTTGAATGCCCAAGGGAAGCCATTAACAATCGACACAATGAATACAATTTATTCTGAGCATAATGGAGAGATCGAAGCCCGGATTATTAACCCTCAGAATACCATGATATGGAGCAAACAGATATTGCTGCCACTGCTGCATGTGCAAGCCGGTTGGAGTTTTCTCGATTCTATCAACATTTCACATGTACTCGAAGGGGAATGGAAACTTGAGGTACGTGTAACACAACCTGATGTCAGCAATGCTAAACTATTTTCCGAACTCGTTCTTATGCCGCCCCAAATCCTTAATATAGGTTCGTATATTCACGAACAATCTCTCACATTGATTTTCATGGGAGCGTTGATGTTTACAGGATTCTGTACAATCGTCCTCGGAGGATATTTGCAGAGACGCACGTCTCGTAGGTTGTAAGACACAGAACGAAGAAAGGCATAGCACGTTGTCTTCCAACATCGAACCTCTTCTCACGCTGAGCGAGGGAGAACAACGCTTTGAGGCGCTACGCCGTAAAGCGGGACTGTTTTTCGCTCCGGTTGCCTTTATTATCATATTACTTTATCCCTTTCAAACATTAAACCCGGAGGCACATAAACTCGCCGCTGTTATAGGCTTCTCACTTATCCTGTGGATTACTGAAGCCCTTCCATTACCTGTTACCGGATTGCTTGGACCAACACTTGCCATCCTTCTCGGTATCGCACCTGCATTGAAAGTGTTTGGACCCTTCGCTGATCCGATTATGTTCTTGTTCCTCGGCGCATTCGTTCTTGCTCGTGCAATCAGTCTTCATGGACTGGACAAACGAGTTGCGTATCGTGTTCTCACGATGAAATGGGTTGGCGAAAGCCCTTCGAGAATTCTCTTTGCGTATGGTGCAGTATGCTGTTGTATCTCGATGTGGATTTCCAACACTGCAACAACAGCAATGATGTTTCCTATCGGCATTGCGATCATTCATACATTGCGGTCAAACAACCACCACATCAGCGACAAGTACGCCAGCGCCATGATGCTCATCTGTGCATATGCAGCAAGTATCGGAGGACTCGCAACACCAGTCGGCACGCCGCCAAACCTCATCGGTCTGGGTTTTATCGAACGCCAGCTGGGACGACACATTGCATTTGCTGAATGGATGAGCTTTGGTGTGCCTATCGTTGTTATTCTTTTTTCGTTGATGTACTTTTACCTAAACTTTTTCTGTTCCGCCAGTATGAAACAGCTCACCGGCATTCAACAACTGTTGAATGCTAACTATCGTAATCTTGGTGCCATGTCTCGAGCTGAAAAGAACACTATGCTTGCCTTCGGAATTACCGTCGTGCTTTGGGTTGCACCGGGAATTCTCGCAGTCACCATGGGAGAACAGCATGTTGTTACGAAAACCTACTCTCAACTTGTTCCGGAAAGCGTAGCTGCAATCATTGGAGCGGGATTATTGTTTGTTTTTCCTGTCGATTGGAAACAACATGAGTTCACGATCAATTTGAAATCTGCACTGGAGATAGATTGGGGAGTGCTCGCGCTGTATGGCGGCGGTATTGCTTTAGGACAACTTGCATTCGAGACGAAGCTTGCGGAAGCACTGGGTAAAGGCTTAACTGAATTACTCCCTCTGCATGGTGCAGGAATCATTCTGCTGATGATAGTTATTGCCACACTGACATCGGAGCTTACCTCCAACACAGCATCGGCAAATATGATTGTCCCAGTGGTTATTCTACTCAGCGGAGTATCTCCTATTAAAGCGGCAATCGCCGCCACGATGGCAACATCTCTTGGATTCATGCTGCCCATTTCAACACCCACAAATGCGATTGTTTACAGCTCTGGATATATCCCGCTTCCACGGATGATCAAGTACGGCGCACTGCTTGATGTTATTGGTGTTCTTGTAATTTTCCTCGGCGCATTGCTTCTCGTTCCGGAACAATAGCTTGCCGCTTGTTTCTCTCTCACGTTTTTCCTACTTTTCTTCTCAATGACTAAAACATCTCTGAGAACACCTAAACAAAAAGAAGAACGTATTATTATCTATACTGATGGCGCCTGCTCGGGAAACCAATTTTCAAACAACAAGGGCGGCTGGGGTGCTGTGTTAAAATACAAAACCACAATGAAAGAAATCTTCGGCGGCGAGCATAACACAACAAACCAGCGCATGGAACTTACGGCGTGCATCAAAGCATTTGAAGAAATGAAAACAAGCAATATTCCCATAGAAATTTACTCCGACAGCGCGTATCTTGTCAATTGTATGCATCAACAATGGTACAAAAAATGGGAAGTCAATGGCTGGAAGAACGCCGGCAAGAAACCGGTAGAGAATCGCGACCTGTGGGAACGACTTATTGCCCTGATCAAGAAATATCGTGTAAGTTTTCATAAAGTAGAAGGACACCGCGGTGTTGAGCTGAACGAGCGCGCAGATGAACTTGCTCGGATGGGAATTGCTGAATTACAATAGCTGTCGCAAGTTTGTCTGTCTTGATACAGTTCATTACATTGATATTACTGATGATGAAGTTGAATTTACTCGAAAGGATTTGACCATGAAAAAAATATTGAGTTTCCTTACGCTTATCGTACTGATGATGTCGTGCGTGTGCACCGATTACATCGGAAAAACCTATCCTTCAACCACGCATGTTGATATTTTTCTCTCTGAAGCAGATATCAAACAAGAATATGAAGTGATGGGAGAGATTACCGCGGAAAGCGACGATATGATGTTTACCAGTGCTGAAAAAATGCAAGAAAAGATCGTCGAGAAAGCCAAGCAAAAGGGCGCTGACGGTATTATCCTCAGCAGCTTAGAAAAGAAAACAACCGGCGAGGAAACAACAAACACCGCTGAGACAAACTATTCAAAGGACCGCGTAAAGTCGAAAGAAAAATCTGAGACAAGCGTCAAAGAGCGAAAAGAACTTCGGGCAAAACTTATCAAGTACAAGAAGTAATTTGCGCTACTCCTTCTTATTTCGAACAAGGAATCGATAGTGACAAGAAAATCTTTTCTTTCTCTCTCCGGTTCAAAAGATCTGAAAATCGTACCTCTCGAACGAGCAGAGACTATTCCATCCGGTTGGTACACAGATTCCCAGTTTCATGAGTTTGATCGAGAAGTACTCTTCGCAACGACATGGCAATATGTCGGACATAACTCTCAACTTAAAAACCCCGGCGATTATACCACCGCGACGGCGGCAGGAAATCCACTCCTGATCATTCGAGGTAAAGATAACATCGTGCGTGCATTCTTCAACGTCTGTCGTCATCGTGGAGGACCGCTCGCTATCGAAGAGCGTGGAAATTGTAACATCCTGCAATGCAAATACCATGGCTGGACGTACTTGCTGGATGGCAGCTTGCGCGGAACGCCGAAGTTCGACAGAACGGAATTGTTCGACAAGAAGGATTTCGGCTTGGTGCCGGTGCATATAGAATCCTGGGAAGGATTGTTATTTGTACATCTTTCTGAGAAACATGCTCCACTTGCTTCGATGATGGAAGGAATCAGTAAGCGCATCGCCCCTCATACGCTTGCGAACAAGAAATTCTTCAGCCACATCGAATATGATGTCAACTGCAATTGGAAAGTGTACGTTGATAACTACCTTGAAGGTTATCATCTCCCCTTCGTCCACCCTGAGCTATGCAATCTCCTGGATTATCAAAAGTATGTTACGGAAACATACGAACATTATTCGTTGCAATATAGCCCATTCACGGAAAAAGACAATGTCTACACATCGGGAGAAGGAGAAGCGTTCTATTATTTTGTTTTCCCGAACTTCATGATGAACATCCTGCCTGGTCGACTGCAAACAAATCTTGTTCTTCCACTGGCACACAACAAGTGCAAAGTAGTGTTTGATTACTATTACGATGATATTTCTTCCATTGAAGCACTAAAAAAAATTGAAGACGATCTCAGCTACAGCGATAAGGTTCAACAGGAGGATATTGAGATTTGCCAGTATGTGCAGCGAGGATTGCAATCGATAGCGTATGATAAAGGTCGATTCTCACCGGAGATGGAAGAAGGCGTATATCATTTTCAGTGCTTGCTGAAGATGGCGTACAAAGAAATACTCGCGCCAAGAAGTAAAGCTGCAAAGAGAACCTTGGCACATTAGCGTCTTTGCGAGAGACCTTATGACTGAGCTTCCCCGTAAACTATCTCTTCTCGATTCAACGATGATCAATGTCGGCAGTATGATCGGGTCAGGCATTTTTATCGTGCCTGCGACGATTGCGTTGTACTTGCAGTCATCAGTACCAATAATTTTCGTGTGGGTCATCGGTGGAATCGTCAGTTTGTTTGGGGCATTGTCTGTTGCCGAGCTGGGTGCAATGATGCCAAGAGCAGGCGGACAATACGTTTATCTCCGTGAAGCATATAGTCCACTCTGGGGATTTCTCTACGGATGGGCTGCATTCGCAGTCATCAACACTGCTTCGATAGCGGCAGTCGCTGTAACGTTTGCAACGTACATGGGATATTTCTTTCCAATGGATGCGATGGCTATTAAGCTCATTGGAATTGCCTCGATCATTTTTCTGACGATCATCAACTGTTTTGGCATTAAAATTGGCGCCATAGTACAAAACATATTCACGCTCACAAAGATCGGCGCACTGCTCCTGCTTGCTGTATTAAGTTTTATCTTAAGCGGCGGCTCTGTCTCAAATTTTTCACCTGCACTTCCTTTGTTGCCCTTAACATCTCTTGCAGGACCGCTTGTTCTTGCAATGATCGCAGTGCTCTGGTCGTATGATGGTTGGATTGAGATAACCTATGTCGCCGGAGAAGTTATCGAACCCCAGCGAAATCTTCCCCGTTCGTTAGCCATCGGAACACTCATCGTCATTGTCATGTATATTCTCGTCAGTTGCGCAGTCATGTACGTTCTGCCGATGGATGCTGCGGCACACTCACAACTTGTCTTATCGGACACAGCAGTAAAAATACTTGGTGCCGGAGGCGCGATATTCATCTCCATCGCTGTTATCATCTCGACATTCGGCACGAACAATGGTTTTATTTTCACCTGTCCGCGCATTTACTATGCGATGGCAAATGAGGGATTGTTCTTCAAGTCGCTAGCAACAATTCATCCGAAATATGAAACACCCATTGCTTCACTTATCATTCAGGCAGTGCTTGCGTGCGTTCTTATTCTGAGCGGAACATACGATCAACTGATAACGTATGTCGTGTTCGCCTCCTTTCTTTTTTATGGAATGTCTGCCGGAGCTGTCATGATATTGCGAAGACGCTCTCCCGAATTATCGCGCTCATATAAGACATGGGGATATCCTTTTACGCCAATTCTTTTTATGTTGTTTGCTTTGACGCTCACCGTCTATTCGTTTATAGAGAACCCGCGTGATTCACTCATCGGTGTTGGGATAGTTTTGCTGGGTGTACCTGCATATCTATACTGGAAAAGAAAACAATGAACATCCGACCCATTTCTCTCGAAGGCGCTCACGTCAAGTTAGAGCCTCTCTCTCTCACTCATCACCAACAACTTTGTGAAGTCGGCCTCGACCCCGAACTGTGGACTATAACGATGACACTCATACGTACTCCCGACGAAATGAAACAATACATCGAGACTGTATTGAAGGAACAAACAGAAGGACGATCTCTCCCCTTCGCCATCATCGAGAAGAAATCAGGTAAAGCTGTAGGAAGCACGCGCTATGGCAACATCGATACAACAAATCGGCGTGTCGAGATCGGCTGGACGTGGGTTGCAATCCCATCGCAGCGTACTGCCATTAACACTGAAACGAAATACTTACTATTGACTCACGCTTTTGAGAAGCTCGGCTGCATTCGAGTCGAGTTCAAAACTGATTCATTGAATACAAAGTCACGTTCTGCTCTTCTCCGCATCGGAGCTAAAGAGGAAGGTATCCTCCGCAACCACATGATCGCGCCGGGCGGACGCATGCGGCATTCAGTCTATTATAGTATCATCGACACAGAGTGGTTTCAGGTGAAAAAGACGTTAGAAGAAAAAATGAATAAACACAGATGATGTCCTATCTCGAACTTATTTATCTTGTCCCTTTAAGCGTTGTCGCGATGTGCTGGTTCGTGTTTGCCTGCGCGTTTTTACTTCGAAAGAAACCGCCGAAAGCAGTCGAGCAAAAGCGCGACCCCAAGGCAATGACCGGAGTTATGCTTGAGGGCACGGCATACGCTGTTGTCTGGTTCTTCAGAAGACCGACTGCCTACCTGCTTCCTTTGCCGGGAATTGTATTCGACATCTTCATCGGTGTCATTACCTGTATCCTCGCCACTGCATCGGTGTGGATGCTTATTGCAGCAGTGAAGACTCTGGGCAAGCAGTGGGCAGTTGCAGCGCGCGTTGTTGAAGGGCACCAGCTCATCACGCATGGTCCGTATGCCCGTGTCCGCAACCCTATCTACAGCGGCATGTTCGGAATGATGATTGCCACAGGACTTGCTTGGAGTACGTGGTATGGAGTTGCGGTTGCAGCAATACTCTTTTGGTATGGCACTGTTATCCGGGTAAGGATTGAAGAGAACCTGTTGCGCGAGACATTCGGCGCAGAGTTTGACGCGTACGCGAAACGCGTGCCGTCGCTTATTCCAATATTGTTTTTATAAGATAGGAAGTTATCATTATGAAACGTGTCAACATTTCTTCAGGAACGAAGTGGGAGCCGATTGTTGGTTACTCACGTGCGGTGCGGGTTGGTAATCAAGTATTCGTCACGGGGACGACGGCAACCGATGATAATGGAAACATTGTCGACAAAGGTGACGCGTATGCTCAGGCAATTCAGGCAATTAAAAATATCCGGACGGCATTGCAAAAAGCAGGCGCGGAGCTCAAGGATGTCGTGCGCACAAGAATGTTTGTAACAAACATCGATGAATGGGAAAAGGTGGGCAAGGCGCATGCAGAGTTTTTTGGTAACATCCTGCCGGCAACGACGATGGTCGAGGTTTCGCGCCTCATCCATCCCGACATGCTGGTAGAGATTGAGGCGGATGCGATTATTGATTTGTAGAGCGAAGTGGCGCTTCGCTCTACATTGTTTGTTTGATACTTTCTTCATTTCTTGGTACATTTGCACATCATATGAATCCATAGGACGTAGAGCTGTAAAACTCATTACTGCGTACGATACTGTACTACTCGGAATAATAACTACTTAGCCAGTACCTTGAGCTATGAATATTGAATCACGCCCCATAACAAAACCAGAAGCAATTGTTATTAGAACAGCACTTCGGTTGAACCCAACCATAAATATAACTAATGAGCTGTTGGATTCAATTGATACACTCAAAGTCGTTGCGCGGTGTGATTGTGGCTGTGCCAGTGTAGACTTCGAGAAACCAGACGAACTATCAAAAACAAAACCTATCGCCAATGCAATCGGAGTTACACCTTCTCGCGGAGAAGTTGGCATAATCATTTGGGGTACAGAAAAAATGATAGCAGGCTTGGAGATTTATAATCTCGGTGCTGGTGATATAGACTTAGTGCTCCCAGTTCCATTAACAATTCGCGCTTGCTAATCAGGTACTAGTTAATCAGTTGCTCAACCTGAAAATCTCCTCACCCCGAAACCTCCCTCCACAAATCCAAGTCTAAATACAACAGACAGTTTCGCCGTTTAAGCGTTGCAACCTTCTGTTGCCGACGCCGTACCATCAACAGTCGGAAATCAACGCGATGTTGATGACCTCATTTCTCGCAATCCAAGGATAAGGCATGACCATGAAAACCAAAATATTCATTTCGTCGGGCGCAGCCATTGTGCTCGTCGTGAGCGGCGTCTTGATCTTCGGCGGCTCCAAAAGCTCCAACGAAGATGCCCTCCCCAAAGTGAAAGTTCTAAGAAGCAATATCGTCGACAAAGCGCTTGCCGTGGGCACCATCGAGCCGGAGAACGAAATATCGGTCAAATCGAAAGTTTCCGGCGTCGTCAAGAAAATTTACGCCGACGCAGGCACCTACGTGAAAGCCGGTCAGCCACTCCTTGAAGTGAAGCCCGACCCCACGCCGCTCGAGCTCGCCGACGCCAAACGTCAGCTGCAGCTTGCGCAAAACGACCTCGATAATTTCAATAAAGACAAAGTGCGGCAGGAATCCTTGGTCAAGAAACAGTTGATTTCCACGAAGGAGTACGAGGATTTCGACAAACGATTTCAGGATGCAGGACTTCGATTGAAGATCGCAAAAGAGAAGCTTGAGCTCCTCGAAAGCGGCAAAGTGAAAATCGACGACACCGAAATCGAATCCATCATCAAAGCGCCCATCGACGGATACGTGTTGAGCAAAACTGTTGAAGTCGGTGACCCGGTTACCCCGTTGAGCTCGTTTCAGGAAGGCACTGTCCTCATGAAGATGGCGAATATGGAGCGACTGATTTTCAAGGGAACGGTCGATGAGATCGACGTCGGCAAACTAAAGGAAGGCATGGAGACAATATTGAAAGTCGGCGCTCTGCCCAACGATACAGTGAGAGGTTTTTTGAGAAAAATCTCCCTCAAAGCTGAGAAGAAAGAAAACGCCACAGTGTTCGCCATTGAAATATTGATCCCCAAAGCGAACAACGCAACCTTGCGCGCCGGGTATTCGGCGAATGCCAATATCATCATCCAGAAAAAAGACAATGTGCTGACGATCCCTGAACGCGTCGTTACATTCCGCAACGATTCGGCATTCGTCAAGATTGCGCTTGGCAACGATAAAGAAGAAGAACGCTATATCAAGACCGGTTTGAGCGATGCAATCAGCATTGAAGTAATTTCCAATCTTGCCGAAGGAGACTCTTTGGTGGAGAAGCCGGTGAAGAAGATCGAGTAAGTGCGGATTGCGAATCGCGGTCGATGACTCGACTCGTCGAGATTGCGGATTTCAAAAAAATAAACAGCAGCAATATCTAAATTAAATCCGGCATTGAGAATGACACACCTCCGAACAACATTGTCTGAATTCTTGCGTGACCTCCGAGCGCAAAAACTCCGCGCGTTCCTTACGACGTTCGGCATTATCTGGGGAACAGTAGCTATCGTCGTACTGCTGGCATTCGGGATGGGCTTTAAGAAACAGCTTTCTATCAACATGCACGGCATCGGCGAGCATATCGCTATTATGTTTCCGGGAAGCACGACGAAAGCATATGAAGGTTTCGGCGTCGGCAGACCGATTTCACTGACTGAGGACGACGCTCGGCTGCTTGCGACACAGGTGAGCAACATCGGCATGGTGAGTCCCGAGTACAGCAAGCAAGGCTACCCGGTACGCTTCGGAGAAAATTTGAGCAACGCTGCGGTTGGCGGCGTCTACCCCATCTACAGTGAAATGAGGAATGTTATCCCTGAGTTAGGCGGCCGTTTCATCAACGACCTCGATATGAAAGATCGCAAACGTGTCATCGTGCTCGGTGATAACGTGAAGTCACTCTTGTTCGGAGAAGGGACGGCAGTCGGTAAGTTAGTCTATGTCGGGCAAGTGCCGTTTACTGTCATCGGTGTGATGATTAAGAAAACACAGAACTCGTCCTACAATAGCCGCGATAAGGACAGGGTATTTATTCCGGCAACGACATTTGCTTCTGTCTTCGGACAAACACATGTTCAGAATATTATCTTCAGCGTGAAGGATCCGACGCAATCCGAAGCGACGGGCGATCAGGTACGCGAAGTTTTGGGGAAGCGATACAAGTTCGACCCGACAGATAAAGATGCGATATGGATTTGGGATACGAACGAGTTCGACAAGTTCATTTTTTATTTCTTTCTTGCATTCAATATTTTTATGGGTCTGATCGGCAGCTTCACGCTCGCTGTGGGCGGGATAGGCGTCGCAAACATCATGTACATCGTTGTGCAAGAGCGCGTGAAAGAAATCGGTATTAAGCGGGCAGTCGGCGCGAAGCGGTCGAACATCATGTTCCAATTCTTCATGCAGACGTTCTTCATCATTCTTCTTGGCTCTTCAGTTGGATTTTTGATCGCGTACGGGATTTGCGAAGTGCTGCAGTTCATTCCTATAAAGGAATTCATCGGCACACCGCAGATATCGTTCATCGTAGCTCTATCGACAGGGATCGTGCTTGCAATTATCGGCTTAGCGGCTGGCTTAATGCCTGCTCGGAAAGCAGCAAATCTTGACATCGTTGAGTGTCTGAGGGCGTAACTATGTGGATGGTATTACTCAAAGATTTTTTCCAGGATTTGAAAGTACAGCGCACGCGCGCGATGCTGACGATTGTTGCCATCACATGGGGAACGATTGCAGTTGTATTGTTACTCTCATTCGGTAACGGGCTTGGTAGACAAATGCAAAACGGGCTCATCAACGCCGGCGACCGCATCATGATTCTCCGGAGCGGCGAAACGCAGAAAGTGTTCGAAGGCTTGCCGAAAGGACGTCGCATCCGTTTTATCGAAGAAGATGCCGCGATGCTGCAACAAGCCATTCCCTTGATCGACATGGTGAGTCCGCAATATCGCCAGTTCGTCCGGCTTACGTACAAGAAATTTTCCATCAACACCGAGTGCGAGGGCGTTAACCCGAACTTTGAAGCGATGCGCCGCATGTATCCAGCTGGAGGCGGACGGTTCCTCAGCGATATCGATGTATCGATGCAGCGCCGTGTTCTTGTTTTGGGCTACAAGATTGCTAAAGATATCTTCAACGACGAAGACCCTATCGGTAAACCGATTATGGTGGATAATATCCCGTTCACCGTGGTTGGCATTCTGCAAAAGAAACTGCAAACGAGTTCGAACAACGGTCCCGATGACGAACGGGCTATCATTCCTTACACGACATTCCGGACGATGTACGGCAGCAAGAATGTCAATTCAATTGTCGTGCGTCCCGTCGATCCGAGGAAGCAGCCAGAAGTAAAAGCTGAAATTTATCGTGTGCTCGGACGAAAATATCATTTCGATCCCACAGACGAACCGACCGTGCGTATCTGGGATTTTATTGAAGAAGCTGAGATGGGCGAAAAAATTACGCTCGGTGTTTCTATTTTTCTCTTCTCCGTCGGATTTCTTACGCTGCTTGTCGCAGGCGTTGGAGTTGCGAACGTGATGTATGCAATTGTCAAAGAACGGACACGCGAGATCGGCATTAAGATGGCGGTCGGTGCGAAGAAGAGTTACATCCTCTCCCAATTTGTGTTCGAAGCATTGCTCATTGCGTTTATCGGCGGAGCGATTGGGTTGCTCTTCTCGTGGGGTGTTGTCGCAGGCGTTCGAATGATTCCCTCCGATGGAGATGGACCGATGCAATTCCTCGGCAAACCGATTCTCTCACCAGCCATCATGCTCATTACCACAGGCATTCTTGGCACGATCGGCTTTCTTGCGGGCTTCTTCCCCGCCCGCCGCGCCGCGTCTGTTGATCCCGTCGAGTCGCTGAGGTACGAGTAACTACCAGCCTCCCGAAGGTTTGCTTTGATTACACTCGGTCAACCTTCGGGAGGTTTTCCTGTTTCCGTTTGATACTTTCTTCCTTTCTTGGTACATTCTTATCTAACAACAAGGACAAAAACATGACCTCACAAATTATCGGATTGCGCGTAGTTGGCACTATTTTCGGACTGTTGTGCATCGGACATCTGTTGCGCTTGGTGGCAGAAGCCGAGATGATCATAGCGGACTATCAGGTGCCTCTCTGGATGAGTGGTTTGGGACTCGTGATTGCTGGTGCTCTCAGTTTTTGGATGTGGAGACTTTCCTTCACCGCCGCCAAACAAGAGAGTTAAGCCGGCTAACATAGTTTGCATTTGACTGCTTATGCTTTCGTCATTTGGACAGAAAGTATTTCTGTTTTGTACGTCTTTTCTGTTTGACACTTTCTTCATTTCTTGGTACATTTGGGTTATCGAAACCGAAAACAAGCCATGATCAAGCTCAGACCACAAGACTGGAAACTTTTTATAATTTTCGCTTTAGTTTTGAACTCTCCTCCCTTGCTCGTGCGGATCCCGATTGTCGGAATATTTGCTTTTCTTCCAAGCCTATTTTGGGTCAACATACCCGGTTTGCTACTCGAACAGATTGGTGTACCGTTTTTTGATGTACAGGAATTTGGAGCGATTCCGAAAGGTCCCTTCGGTTGGTTATTGATAATAACATTCTGGCTTGTTGTTGCTTTTATCCTTACGAGGATTATCAAGAGGAAAAAAAGCAACCAACTCAGGGGCACTTGACAAAACGACAGAGCTAACCTTAGTGATTGATATTCTACTCATTTCTTGGGACATTTACTTACAAAAAAAATCCCTGTTCATTTTTCGGTGGAAAATGTCTTGAGAAACATGTATCATAAAGTATTCTTAAAGACTTTTATCATCAATCTCAGGCATTATCAAGTACAATGACAACTCTTCCAGCAATATCAGAAATGAAACACGCTTATCAGAGCAAAGACACTTCTTATGACGGGGTATTCTTTCTTGCCGTTCGTACAACAGGAGTTTTTTGCAAGCCATCATGTTCAGCCCGAAAGCCGCTTCCTGAAAACGTTGTGTTCTATCCCACAGCACGCGAAGCAATTTTTGCGGGATACCGCCCATGTAAACGCTGTCACCCACTGGAAAGCAACGGCAAACCACCTGAATGGGTAGAGCAGCTTCTTCGAACAATCGAGAGCGAACCAACCGCAAGGTATTCAGATTCATACCTTCGTTCAGTCGGGATTGAGCCGGCGCGAGCACGCCGCTTCTTCTTGAAAAATTATGGAATGACATTTCAGGCATACTGCCGCGGCAGGCGGCTTGGGAAGTCACTCGAACAAATTCGTCTTGGTGTGGATTTGGATGACGTTGCGCTCGGCTACGGTTACAACTCGCACAGCGGATTTAGGGATGCCTTCGTGAAAACATTCGGCACATCGCCCGGACGGAGCCGGACGGCTGATTGCATCGTCACATCGTGGATTGAAAGTCCCATCGGACCCCTTCTCACCGCCGCCACATCTGAGGGCATTTGTCTGCTCGAGTTCACCGACAGGCGTATGCTGGATGCACAGTTCGCTTCGTTGCGTCGACATTTCAAAAGCGCCATCGTTCCCGGAGAAAATAATCATATCGCACAATTGAAGGAAGAACTGAAACACTACTTTGAGGGAACACTCAAAAAATTCTCAGTGAAGCTCGTCTATCCGGCAACACCTTTCCAACAAAAAGTGTGGAACGAATTATTGAAAATCCCCTTCGGCACAACTGCCTCGTATGAAGAGATTGCCCGGCGAGTCTGTTCTCCGAACGCGTGCAGAGCCGTCGGCACGGCAAACGGACTGAACCGCATTGCAATTGTTATTCCTTGCCACCGCGTCGTCAATAAGAACGGCGAGCTTGGAGGATACGGCGGCGGGCTATGGCGCAAGCAGAAACTGTTAGATTTAGAGCAAGGCGTGAGCATTACCAGCTTATAAAGTCGTTGAGGACGAGTAGTTTGAACCTTGCGAGGGTTCGAAACCTTCGCAAGGGTTTCTAAGCCCCCCCCTGTTTGATACTTTCTTCATTTCTTGGTACATTCACATAGAGAATAAGCTACTTGAATCTGAGATTGAATTGTTGCAACAAACTTCTACTCAACAAGAATAGCACACACACGTTTTTCACTTATTATTCATCAAAATCAGGTAACGACAATGGAACTAAAATCAGTTCTACTTGACGAAAGAATTGAAGCAGCAAATGTGCTGGTTGAATTAAGCATTCGTGAATATCTCTCGGTTGCCCCTCACATCATTGACAACAATGAATACCAGAGGAAAAAAGTTATCAAATCCAAGATCAAAGAAATACTGAGAGAGGATTTACTGAAGGGTTGTTCAATACCACCCATTGTCTTGTCGATTAAGACGGAGGGACTAGGAAACACTTTTGATTACAAAAAGTTTAAAGATTCATCGGTAATTGAAAACTCCTTCAAGGAAAAATCGCTTTTAATTATTGATGGCTTGCAGAGAACTTATGTAATGCTTGGATTAGAAGAGGAGCTGAGAAAAGAAAAGAAAATAGAAATCCTTGAAAAGTTTTTGAATTATAAAATCAGAACGGAGATCTATGTTGGCTTGAACCGATTAGGTATTCTCTACAGGATGATCACACTTAACACGGGCCAAATCACAATGTCAACGAGGCATTTGATGGAGATACTTTATTTTGATTATCAGGAAACAGGAGTAGCAGACATAAAATTCGTTAAAGATAAAGACGAGGAAGTAGTTAGACCAAACACAAATGAATTTAAGTTTAAGGAGGCATTAGATGGTTTCAACTCTTATCTTGAAAAAGATGAGAACCTGATTGAAAGGACTGAAATACTTGATAACATCAGAACACTAAACAGTCTTTCAAAAGAAGAGTACAAAAAAGACCTATTTAAATTATTCATTGTTGCCTACAAAAAGTTTCTCGATATTATTGTTTCGAAAGCAGATAATTGGCAATACAAAAAGGAAGATTTTGAAAATACAGAATATGCTCTCAAATCACCTCCATTTGGTAAGTCCCCTGTAGAAATTTTCAAACGCTCACAAGCATTTACTGGTTTCGGGGGAGCATTAGGTCAATTAAAAACCAACAAGTCTGTGACGATTGAGCAAGTACATGAAATGATTACAAACATTATAGTTAGCGAAAATGATTTCCCCCAATGTTTCAAACTGATTTTAAAGTATCTTGATACTATTAAGGAAAAATCCAAGAAAATTGGTAATGATCAGCGATACTTTTTCAGATTCCTTTTCCAAAACCTTTTTGACCCGGAAGCTGACAATAAGCTGAATTTTGATAAAGCTATTGAAGCGGCTTTTAACAGAACACGCGCAGACAAACTCTGATAATCAGAAGCTGATAATTCAATGGGTTTATTAATTCCAAAAGAGGATAATTCCAACGAGACCGCTTCGTTTTCCTTTTTAACATTTGTACAGGAAGATAAAAATTACTTTGTTCTTAGTAACGAGGACGGTTCGGGTGAGCAAATAAGAATTGAATTTCCTTTCGCCGTTCAAGATGTTCCCGCGGGTTATACTGTTTCAATTTTTATCTTCAAGAATCAATACTACTCACAAAATGATTTAATAGAACTAAGGGCTAAAGAAAAGGTTACTCAATCTGGTCGGATCGGGTATGCATTTTCGTTGCGGTCTTTAGTTGATAGAGACAATAATATTTTCAATGAACACACTTTGCCTTTTGCTTATTATGCATTCTTAAACTTGATTTCCTCGAATACTGTAATCGATTCCAAAATTCCGAAAAAGAAGTCGGATGTGTATTCTCTAAATGATTTCTATGATGAAGGTTTAGTATTAATAGTTCTATGTGATCAGTTGACTCAGGAAATTCAAGAGTTTTCTTTTGACGATTACTTATATCTTCTCTTCATCTTTGGATTTGTTTATGTAGATACCAACGACAAACAAATAGCGTTTAATAATCTCTCGATTATTAAAGAGAATTTTGAATCAATCAAAAGCAACTTTTACAACGGGAGATATTCCTGGAAAATTAGTGCCGCGCCAAAATTCCTACGAGACGAAATATATCCTACCATTCTTGCTAAGCAACTGATTACGGAGGACCATTACTTTCTCTCAAAATTCCACATACTTTATCAAGTGATAGAAATATTGATCGCAGAAGTTCTGAAAAATGAAATCGATCTTACCGTTGGAAATAAAGGAAAAAATTTGCCGGGATACAAGTTAAAAGAAGTCCTTTCTAAACTTGCAACAGATAGCTACAGAATAAATCGACTACTGAATGAATATTCAAAAATACCCTCTGGTTTTGATCATTTAATGACTTCAAAATTGAAAGAGTTTTTTGATGAAATGAAAATCCATTTACCATCTGACTATGAAAAAATTTCAAACAGACTTTCACAATTAATTTACAAATATCGCAATAACCTCGTTCATAATTACAGAATAATTCATAAAGACACTGACAGATTAAGTATTTATTTGAAATTGCTTGAGGAGATAAATTCTTTTTTCGAGTATCTCGTTTTCGAATTACTACACACTTACAAAAACGCTTCATAGTTAGTTGAAGAAGCAATGTAATAAGCCAAAAAAACGCACATTAGCACACGTAAAGCAAATTTCTTGATAGATTCACTTATGGAGTACACGTTAGCAGCTTCAGTTCGTTAGACAACTTTCAATAGATTACATAGTTTCTATGCAAAAACTTATAGCATTTCTTCGCGCCATCAATGTAGGTGGTCATATCGTGACAATGGAAAAGCTCCGCGGGTTCTTTGAAGAGCTCGGCTGCAAGGACGTCGAAACGTTCATCGCGAGCGGCAACATGATATTCACATCTTCCTCCAAGAACATCAACGCTCTGGAGCAAAAGATTGAAGGCCACCTTCACAAATCTTTGGGCTACGAAGTCAAAACATTCATACGGACTGAATCTGAACTTGCTGCCATTGCTCAATACAAACCGTTCAAAGAGTCGCAGTTACAGTCTGCGAAGGCGCTCAACATTGCTTTTCTTACTGAGCCATTAGATACCAAAGCGACGAAGTCCTTAATGACGTTGAGGACCGCTATCGACGATTTTCACGTGCGTGGCCGTGAAGTGTACTGGCTTTGCAAGAAGGGGCAAAGCGATTCAAAATTTTCCAACGCGTTGTTCGAGAGAACGCTTAACGTTCGGGCGACGTTGCGCGGCATGAATACCGTTGCGAAACTTGCTGCAAAGTATGCTCAATCACAGGAAGCCACCTAACATCTCGCTACCAAACAAAAAGTGTTGGACGGGAAACTACCAAAAGAGACTTGTCACCTATCTTTCTGTTGACACTGCACCTATTTCTTGGTACATTTCTCTTGTTATGTCAGGATGTTACAACTATTATAGGAGAGATAAAAAATGAAATCTTCTGCAGTTCGATACTTCATGCTTTTACTATTCTTCGTTGGTTGCAACATTTTCGACAACAATGATGAACACCTGACGCTTCCCTCGTATGTTAACTCAGCGATGGTCACAAGCACGTCATCATCTCAGGTCTCGTTCATTGCGAAAGCGAGTTGGCATAATGGCTGTGGTAGATTCGCTCGTGCCGACGTCACGCAAAACGGGTTAGTATTTCAGATAATAGTCTACGGCACACAGAAGAAAAACGATATCTGCACTCAAGCATTCATTGAGTTTGACGCTCCCGTCACCATACACATTCCATCAATGGGAACATACACGTTCAAGTTTTGGCGTTCAGATACGTCAAGCTTTGATACAACATTCACGATTCAATGATATACTCTAGTAACATGCTTAGGTCAATGTCAAGTAATTTGATACTACCTTGTGAACAAACATAGGTTCAAACAATTGATGGGCTCTCTGTTGTTCATTGCATGTTTTGTTTACCTCGGCGTGTTTCTCTGTGCATATTTCTTTGCCGAGAGGATTATCTTCCAACCGCAACCTTCCTCATATCGAGATTCAGAGCAGATTATCAAACTGAAATCTAATGACAACGCATTCATCTCGGCTGTCTTTTTATCTAATCCGCATGCTCGCTACACAATTCTCTATAGTCACGGCAATGCTGAAGACATCGGACATCTTCTCCCGATGTTCGAGGAAATTCAATCTACTGGCTTCTCCGTGTTCGCATACGATTATCACGGTTATGGCACGAGTGAGGGCACTCCTTCTGAAGAATCTGCATATCAAGATGAGGAGGCAGCGTATAATTATCTCGTCGACACTCTCAACATTCCCGCTCATCAAATAATTGTACTGGGTCGCTCGATCGGAGGTGCTATGGCAATAGACTTAGCTCATCGACGGCAAGTTGGTGGACTGATCATTGAGAGCTCCTTTGTGACGGCATATCGTGTCTTGACACATATATCTCTGTTTCCACTTGATAAGTTCAAAAATATTTCGAAGATCAAGCAGCTACATTGCCCAGTGCTGGTTATCCATGGAACAAAAGATGAGGTCATACCATTCTGGCATGGTGAAAAACTTTATGAAGAAGCGAACAAGCCAAAGCTTTCATTCTGGGTTGAGGGCGCAGGCCATAACAATCTTTTTGGAGTTGCAGGTGATCGTTATGGTCGGGCATTGCAGGATTTCGTCGCTGTAATTGAAGGGAACAAGTAAATCAAAATTATTCAAATTGTCCTGGCAGGTGTCGAGCATCGTTATATCGATTCCACTGATAATTTTGTCACGTGGGTGATGCTCTACGTTCCGAAGGCAGCGAAACGGCTTTGTAGATGATAGTGATAATTGCTACATTCAAAGAGAATGATAACAATCATCAGGAAATGTTTATGACGACCGATCTCCGTTATCCTATTGGGAAATTCCAACAACAGCAAACTATCACGGACCAGCAGCGCAGCGAGTGTATTCAGCACATTGCTGATGCGCCGGCAAAGCTTCGCGCAGCAGTGCATGGATTGAACAAGCAACAGTGTGACACGCCCTACCGCGACGGCGGCTGGACGGTACGACAGGTCGTGCACCATCTACCCGACAGCCATCTTAACGCATATATACGGTTTAAACTCGCACTGACCGAAGATACGCCGACGGCCAAAACCTATCAAGAGAATCTCTGGGCAGAATTGTACGATGCACGCACTGCGCCAATGGAAACTTCCATCACACTCTTGGAGTCGCTGCACACACGATGGGCTATCTTTCTGCGTTCATTATCATCGACAGATTTTACCCGAGCGTTTAACCACCCAGACCACGGCATCATGAATCTCGATTTTCTCGTCCAGTTATATGCCTGGCACGGCAAGCATCATATTGCGCATATTACATCGCTGAAAGAGCGCATGGGATGGAAATAGGTGCAACAGTATCATTCACAGAATGTATTTAAAAAGTATTGGAGTTTCTATGAACAACATCCGTTATGTTTTTCTTATCACGATTTTTTTTGTTAACGCTTCAGTAAACTCTCAACCGCTCAGAGGTACGACTTCAACTGCAAATGCGACGGCGCGTGAACTGCTTGAAATGTCCGGCGGCGGAACATTAGGTTTGCGCGTCATCGAGCAGTTAACAAGCTCATTCAAACAGAAAATGCCTAACATCCCGGCAGAATTTTGGAGCGATCTCTCGAAAGAACTCAACCCAAATGAACTCATTGACCTTGCGTTACCTGTTTACACCAAACACTTCACGGTTCAGGAGATGCGTGCGATTATGACATTCTATAAGACACCCGCGGGCGCAAAGTTAGTGCAGTCCATGCCTGACATTACACAGGAGATGTCGCTTGTAGGACAGGAATGGGGCAAACAAGTTGGTCAAAAGGTGGTGCAACGATTACAGGAGAAGGGTTACCTGCAACCGTCTGAAAAAAAATGACTACAACGCTTTGCGTTATAACTCTTCAGAATAAGCCTTCCTTACGTTACAAATCGAGGAATAATCTTAAGAAGTATGTTACGCTTTCCAATCTAAAGCACTTTTGATCTCACGCTATTAATGCAAAAAAACAACCGGCAATCTGCGCCCTCTGCTACGTTCCAGCGCATAAGCACAATGTTCATCTGGGTCACGTTAGGTGTATTTGTGGCAACGATGAACATATCCAAGATTGCTGGTGATGATGATGTGTTTTGGCATCTTGCCACCGGGCGGTGGATTGTTCAGCATCAGACGGTTCCGAGCACTGATGTTTTTAGTTTTCCAATCCAAAGTCAACAATGGATACCATTCGAATGGGGATGGGATGTTCTGACATATCTACTCTACTCTATAACCAATAGTTATGTTCCTCTCTATGTATTAGTAATCTGCGTATGGTTGGGAATTTGTTCGCTGCTCATGTCCACCATGAGGAGGATGAACATTTCAACACCAACCATTGTGCTTACACTGCTCTTCGTTTTATTCACTTCGTATGATCGCATGACACTACGCCCTCATGTCATTTCGCTTCTCGGATTAAGTGCAGTCGTCTTTTGCTACATGAAGTTCCGTTATGGCAACGTTAGGACTTTTTCAACATTGTTTTGGCTGCCGGCTATTTTCCTCATTTGGGCAAACATGCATCCCGGGGTACTCAGTGGCGTGTTTTTATTATTGCTGATCGCTTTCTCTGAAACAGGATTGACGTTCCTAAAGCGGTTAAGTTCTTCACTTCCTCCGCTTGATCGAACCGTGTTGCTCAAAGTGATCGGAGTATTTCTTGGCAGTATCCTCATCATGCTCATTAATCCACATGGGATCAACACATTTTTCTATGTCTATTCCCACGCTCAGATGAAGCTCCTGACAGTCATCATAGAATGGATGCCGCCTTTCAGCGGGGCAAGTGAGAATACCACCTTAACGCTCTATAAAGTCACGCTCGGACTCAGTTTGCTGAGCCTATTGCTTCTCGTGAAAAAACGTAATGTACTATTAGCGATCCTCATTATTGGATTTGGACTTTATTCTCTGCGAGCGGTCCGGTTTATCGCAGATTTTGCCATCATTTCTTCTTTTAGTATTTCCTTGGGACTTGATTATCTGATACATCGTGTCAAGACGATTGCAGCGTTTCTCCGATCAAAGCTTACTGCCGTTCTCTTTATCGTCCTCATAGCATGGATGAGTTACTCTATTGTTGACGGATCGCTATATACCTGGCTCAATGTCTACCGTCATTTCGGCGTAGGTATCGATGAGAGGTTCTTTCCAAAAAAATTAATAGATTTTCTCAACTCGCATAACATCCGTGGTCGACCATTCAATCAGTTAGAGGTTGGCGGCTACCTTATGTGGGAACGGCCTGAAGAACAGAACTTTATCGACAGCCGAAACCTCAGCGATTCACTTGGTAAGGAATACTATTGGGTTCTCGAGCTTCATCCTGGATTCGAAGAACGATTATCGACCCATGAAGTCGATTACATTGTGCTATACCTTTTCGAATTGACGCGAGATCCCAAAAGCATGGGGCGCACCCCTATACCCTATCTTACATATCGTCATGACATATGGAAGCTTGTCTACTGGGACGATCTTTCATTCGTTTATCTTAAGGATACTCCTAAATTTCGTCCGATTGTTGCGGAATACGAATATAAGGTCCTCAATCCCTTCCTATTTTCCTATAACAAGCGAATGTTTGACTCTCTGAGGACTATATACCCTGAAGATTTTCAACGAGAGCTTCAGCGCAAATTCCGCGAAGAGCCAAATGGTTTTATTACAAATTTATTTGTATCATATTCCCAGAACGTTCTCAGGAAACAATAGTATTATGCTCAAGTATTGGTATACGATATGACAGGTTATACCGCCACAACAGACGAAATTACTATCAAGGCACAGCCCATCTACCTTGAAGCACAGTCTGATGTTATGGAGCGAAAATTTGTATTCGCTTACTATATTCGCATCGAAAATAAAGGAACCGAAGCGGTACAGCTACTCCGACGACACTGGCTCATCAATCACGCCGGCGGGCGTGTAGAAGAAGTTGAGGGCGAAGGTGTCGTTGGGAAACAACCTGTGATCAAGCCTGGAGAATTTCATGAGTATAACAGCTTCTGTGTACTTGATACATTTGAGGGAACGATGGAGGGAACATACTTGATGCAGCGGGCGAATGGAGAATATTTTCGCGCAACGATTCCGAAGTTTGTTTTGAGAGCGGCAGCGAATTAGAATCTAAGAGACTACATTTGAGCCCCACAATAAATAGCCTTCGAGATGTTTCACCATTTGAGTTTGAAAGCGGTCTTTCATCAGCAGTGGTACGCCCTCTTCAAGTCGTTTACCTTGTGCTGATGTTCGGCGTAATGGTATTCGCTGGCGTGGTGCTCTTCCTCTACAGTACAAATGTCTCGGAGAGTTCAGACGGTGAGACCAGCCTATTAAACATGCTATCGCTTGTTCATGTTGTCGTGGCGTTTGGCGGTTTCATTGTTTCACACTTCCTGTACAACGCCCAGTTTCATCCCAAACGTTTAACCAGCGTGCTTCAAGGAGATATGCGCAACGACGAAGGCAACCTCATTGCGTCAACGCCAACCGAAAAGTGCATCGCAATTATACGTACTGCGCTCATCATCCGTATTGCGCCCTTGGAAGGAGCAGCATTTTTTGGCTTGGTAACGTGTATGGTGGGAGTAACATCCGGTTTACTCCAACAATATCCTGAATACTGGGCAAACCTTGCAACGAGTGTAATCATTATTGGATTTATCATCGCGACGTTTCCCAACAAAGAGAGAGTGATGAGGATATTTGAGGAGAAGATCAGAGGGACGTCTTAATCAGCAGAAGTCTTTGACCATTATTTTCTCACGAAAGAAAGTAACACTACCTCAATCGTACCTATCTAATCGAAACTTCTCACCTAAATATAATCTTCGTGCTTCGGGATCGTTAGCGAGGAATTCAGGTGTACCGGACTTGAGAATTTTTCCTTCGAACAAAAGGTACGAACGATCTGTAATAGAAAGGGTCTCGTGAACATTGTGGTCGGTGACGAGGACGCCGATGTTGCGATCTTTCAGATCATGTACGATGCGCATGATATCTTCTACTGCAATGGGATCGATGCCCGCAAACGGCTCGTCAAGAAGGATGAATTTAGGATCCGTTGCAAGCGCGCGGGCAATTTCTGTTCTGCGCCGCTCACCTCCCGAAAGCATATAGCCTTTGCTCTTTGCAACTTTTGTGATGCCGAAATCTTCCATTAATTGCTCACATCGCTGCTTACGTTCGCTGCGTGAGAGTTTCATTAGCTCGAGAACTGCAAGAATATTTTCTTCCACCGTCAACTTTCGAAACACCGATGCTTCCTGCGAAAGGTATCCAATGCCCATCCGCGCACGTTTGTACATCGGCTCGTGAGATACTCCCACATTATCCAGAAATACGCTGCCTGCATTTGGTTTAATCATACCGACGATGATATAGAACGTTGTCGTCTTTCCGGCGCCGTTGGGTCCTAGCAGTCCGACTACTTCTCCTTGCTGAACCTTGATGCTGACTTCGTTTACAACGATGCGTTTCTTGTACTGTTTAACTAAGCCCTCAGAGCGTAAAACTTTTCCTGATGCCTGTCCCCCGGCGTTGGTTTCACCACTAAGAGATTGTGTCTCATTATTTTCCATACTTGCTAATCTAATGAATTTTCTCGTAACGATGAAAAACACTTGTTACTGAATATTTTCGGTTGTATACAGATTACTTTTTTCTTTCTTTCCAATTAAATCCCGGTAAATTGTAATCGTTTTCGCGCTTGAGAATCATCTTCTCGGGAAAATACTGTCCCTCGGTACCGCCAATAACTTTGAGCGCATCGACTTTTCCTTCACTGAACAGAATCGTTACATGATCGCCCGTACTCTTGTTGACGCCATTCCCGCGTGCTTTATCGAAGAGATAATACAAGCTTGTTGCCGTTCTATCGACATCAATGCTATAAATCTGATCACCGCTAAAACGCAGTATAATTTCTTGTCCTGTCATCTGATGGAACCGGTTACGATAGATTGAATCTGCACGGGAGATAGTAAACGCATCACCGCGTACATAAACGGTTTCAAGTTTACGTTTCTGCAACTTAATGAAGATTGAATCACCCGAAACCTGATTGTCGCCATGCTCGCCTGTGGAATACCATATCACCGGTGATTTATGGAGAATCATACTATCAAGTACGGTAAAGAAGCTGCAAACTCCCGCTTCAGCGGCAAGTTCGCCGCGCGTGATGGTAACGCTATCGGTGGCAATGAGCCGCTCAAGCGTGTCCTGATATGCTTCCATAATTTTGCTGCGTACTATAAGTGTATCGCGTTTCCCATCGCTTAGTGTATCGATCTGTACAACCATGGGCTGTTCAGTCATACGACTGAATTTCTGTTTCTTGAAATTCTCGAAATGATTGCCATAAATATTCAGCCCATTCCTGTTATTGGTAATTTTAACGCTGCCAACGGCAATCGATTTCTGCTCTTCTCTGAAATATGTCAGCTCGTTGCATAGCATGAGCGATATGGGGTCTTCTACGGAAACATCCGTTGAAAAATAAGCTCTTTTCTCCTCTGCAAAATACTTACCGTAAGCTGCTTTCAAGGTGGTGGTACTTTCCTCCAGCATGACGCGCTCAAATGCTTCGGCTATTTTGGTATCACCGTAATAAACGCCGCGACTCCCTACCATGCGCATCTTACCGTCCCACACTTCTGCTTCCCCTTCAAACGTAATTTTATTACTTTCACGATATTGTACGGCTCTGCGGCAAGTCACAATAATATTGTCCTGATGAAAGCGCACATTACCAACAAGTTGTCGTGCCTGTTCTCCGTCTATGACAAGTCCGATTAGACTATCTGCATGATCAAGGACTACTACTTTTTCACTTTGTGCTAACATGGTGTTGGTCGCTGCAAGAACAATAACGAAGTCCAAAATACATCGCAGGAGAAAGCACATGCTGAAAGTCTTAGTCATTTGTTCTCGCCTGCCCTGTAACTTTAACAATGGTATAGTGTTTCAAATGCTGGTCCGATTCGAAGCCATGACCCTGGAGTTGCTCTTTAGTGGATGTAATCTCGACATACGCAGGTGTATGAATTTTTCGAGTCGCGTTTGTCCAATAAAGATCTTCCGTCTGCAGAGTTGTACCGCTATCGGAGATAACAACAACATTTTCGTGTGCTTCAAAATCTTGCGTTACATCATTGACTCTCCCGCGCCGAGCGGTGAGGATGGAAGTATGTCGTTGTTGTTCGTCATAGAAATCGACAACAATATTGGAGTCGAGCACCGTGAATTTTCTATCCGTGTACATCGCAATATGTCCCGCGCGTAAGATTCCGCTCACCTTGCCGGAATCGGTAAACGTAATCTTTGCATTCCAGCTTTCTTGTGACGGAATATTGTTGCTGAGGTCAAATGATATAGGCGGTTTGATTTTCTCTTCGCAAGAAAAAAGGAACAAAGATATGGCAGTTACGACGACGACAATGAGAGCAGGATATTCAGATAGTCGAGAACGTTTGCCTCGTTGTTTATTGCCTTTTGACTCTTGCATTGACCTATTAGTTTTCTCCACCCAGGCCAGCTTTGACTAACTCGTGCAGATGAATCATCCCGATGGGTTTATGACTTGCGTTCACGACGATCAGCTGTGTGATATTATGCGCTTCCATTTCCTGTAATGCAACGGCAGCAAGTGTACTGTCTGAAATTGTCTTTGGATGAATATTCATCATCTTCTCCACCTTAATGTTACTGATATCCATTGTTTTTTGCAGCAACCGCCGGAGATCTCCATCAGTTACGATGCCAACGAGATTATCATTCTCATCCACTACACATGTAGCCCCAAGCCGCTTAGATGTCATTTCGAGAATTGCATCACGCACAGGTATACCCTGTTTCACTTTTGGTACGGCTGTACCACTGACCATCAGTTCTTCTACTTTCAAGAGTAATCGCTTGCCGAGGTTGCCGCCGGGATGATACATGGCAAATTCTTCAACAGTAAAATTTCGCTGTTCCAACAATGCTATTGCAAGAGCATCACCCATCACAAGTGTCACTGTCGTTGAAGATGTCGGGGCAAGGTCGTGAGGACATGCTTCTTCTTTTACGCTAACGTCAAGAACAACATCCACACTCTGAGCAAGCATAGAGTTTGTATTGCCGAGCATCGCGATAATCTTCACACCAATACGTTTGAATATTGGCACGAGGTTATTAAGCTCTACAGTGTCGCCGCTTTTTGAAATACACACCACGACATCTTCACTGCGCACCATGCCGAGATCACCATGCACTGCATCGGACGGATGAAGAAAAAATGATGGCGTTCCGGTCGAATTCAATGTCGCAACAATTTTGCGCGCAATAATACCAGATTTCCCCATACCGGTGATTGCTACTCGACCTTTACATTGGTACATCATATCAACGGCACGTGAAAAGTTTTCATCAATGCGCGAAAGAAGAGCCGCTATTGCTTCTGCTTCGATGCGAACAACGTTCTTTCCTTTTTCAATAATTGTTTTACTGTTATTCATCGTATTTACTTCGAAAACATCTGCATGAATTTCCCCAACCAACTGTGCTTCTTTGTCTCGGTTGCCAACATACCGCCCACAAGATGAACTTTTGTCTTGAGTTTATTATAAGTGAAAAAAGCATACGTGAGTTCGCTATCAGAAAAGGAGGATAATGCGGTAAACAGCCGCTTAGGATCAAGAGCAGTTTTAGGTTCACGTATATTTTTATGTAGCATGAGCTCGTTATAATAATTCGTCGTAGGTATTAATCTGTTAACCTGGCTTGATACATCGTACACCCATAGCCGCCTGTCTTGTGAACATAGGACAAGTACAAAATGTTCTTGTAGTGTTGCCACACTTTGCATCGAGACTTCCCGCGCAACCTTTCCGCACTGCGGGCAAACATCGCCCGGTTTCCATGTCGAATATGTCCATCGGCGCGATTCTTCAAATTCTTCGGGTACTTCCTCTGCCCGTTGACTGACAATCTCCACGGAAATTTGTTCATCCATCATTTCCCGTAATGTAATAGAGATTGTTCCAAAATTTGTTTCAATGGCACCGTAAGCAAACACAGGGGCAAGCGGCGCGCTGAAATCAACCGATGCCCCAGCACGACCAAGAATCATTTCACCCTTTCCGCGTCTACCTTCACCAATAATCACCATTGAATGAATTACTTCACGGTATTGCCGGTATCCTGCGCGATCAACGGGAAGAATCCATGCTATCCACTCCTGCACACGATCGGATAATGGCTTTGGATACATTATTGACAAAACGCTGTTTGTAATTACAACAGTTGCTTCGCTTTAAGAATCATATCTATCACTTCGCGCACGGCACCATAGCCACCTTTTTTCTTCGCTACATAATCAACCTGATCACGAACGGTTCGTATTGCATTTTTGGGTGCGGCACTAAATCCTACGATATCTAGCAATGGTAAATCAAATTCATCGTCACCCATATAACAAACTTGATTATCGTTAAGTTTGTACTTGGCTTTCAGCCGTCGATAGATCTTCACCTTGTCCATGTGGTTCTGGTGGAGTTCTTTGACACCGAGGCGAACAATCCGGAATTCCGTAGCTTTAGAAGCTTTTCCAGAAATGACGGCAAATTTTATTCCAAGCGATTGTGCACGTGATATTCCGAATCCATCGTGCGCGTGAAAGTTTCTGTATTCCTTTCCATCGGAGCTAAAAATAATCTTGCCGTCGGTAAGAACACCATCCACATCAAGAATGATCATCCGAATTGCTGTCAGCTTCTTAGATGAAGGGGGTTTAGACCGCAAGTTTCTCCTTCACAAGATGATCAATTGCAACAACTTGCTTTACTAATTCTTCCAGAAGATCAAGTTTCAACTGACTCGCAGCGTCACTCAATGCACGAGCCGGATCCGGATGTGCCTCAATGAACAAACCATCGATACCGACCGCTGCTCCGGCGCGCGCTATAGGAAAAATAAATTCCGGCTGTCCCGCGGAATGATTCTTCGCTCCGCTAGGAAGCTGTATGGAATGCGTTGCATCGAGAATCACGGGGTAACCAAGATCGCGCATGATGACAAGCGCCCGCATATCAACGACGAGATTGTGGTAACCGAATGTCGCTCCGCGTTCTGTGAGCATAATATTATTGTTACCCGTCGCTTTAATTTTATCTGCCGCATATTTCATATCTTCCGGTGCAAGGAATTGTCCCTTCTTGACATTTACAGGCTTGCCTGTACGTCCAACGGCATGAAGCAGTTCTGTTTGTCTGCAGAGAAACGCAGGCACCTGCAGAACATCCACAACTTCTGCGACGGGGGCAGCTTCTAATTCTGTATGTACATCGGTAAGGACAGGAACATCAAGTTCCTTTTTCACTTCTGCGAGAATTTTAAGCGATTCATCGATACCTAAGCTCGCGAACGAATTACCGCTTGTCCTATTTGCTTTCTTATACGACGCCTTGAAGATAAAGGGTACATGATGTTTCTTGGCGATCTTTTGAATGTGCGATGCAATGCGGAGAGTAATTTCCCGCCCCTCAATAACACAAGGACCAGCTATCAGGACGAGTAAATTGCTATTGCCAATATTGATGTTGCCAAGATTAACCATGTATGAGGAGCTTTTCTTTTATTAGACTCGCATATAGTACAAAAATCCAGAGTAAATTCAAAAGAAGGAATTGCATCTCTTCTACGAATCTTGTATTTTCATGCTCCATGATTACGTTAAAAGCATATGCAAAGATTAACCTCGGCTTACAAATCCTCCGTAAGCGTGACGATGGCTATCATGATATCGAAACTGTATTTCACCGCGTTAATATCTTCGACGAGATACTCTTATCTCCCTCGTCAAAGATTTCATTAATGTGCAATACTTGCGATCTTCCGTTTGGTGAGGAAAATCTCTGCATGCGTGCTGCCAGATTACTGCGAGAGAAATGCAACATTGGCGATGGTGTAGACATCCAGTTGAAGAAACGCATACCTATCGGCGCAGGGCTCGGCGGCGGCAGCTCTGATGCAGCATCGACATTAGCGGGATTGAATCTGCTCTGGAAGCTCAATCTTACATCCGAACAATTATCCCACTTTGCTCTTGTGCTGGGATCCGATGTTCCTTACTTTTTAGGTACCAGCTCTGCGTATGCAACGGGTCGAGGAGAGCATTTGGAATATTTTCCTCTCGACATTCCATTCTGGATTGTGATCGTTTATCCCAACCTCCATATTTCCACAGCATGGGCATACCAGCATTCAGAAATTCCCTTACGGCAATCAAGCGAAAACAACGTGAAGGCAACGCTCCTCGAATCGCTCCACCATCCTCTTCAACTCGCAACAACACTTCAGAATGATTTCGAACCTCTCATTCTTCGTACCTATTCAGAAGTCGCGCAGGTAAAGAAAAAGCTGTATGATCTTGGAGCAGATTTTGCACAAATGTCGGGTAGCGGCTCATCTGTGTACGGATTGTTCGTCGATAAGAAAGATGCTGAACATGCTTGTGACAAGCTGAACAAAACCTGCCAAACATTTATCACGCCACCACACTTTATGGCTAAGTAATATCTAACTTAATTTCCAAATCGCAATCATCAAATCTCAAATAAATTCCAATATGTTAACCCCGATAAGCTACTTGTTTATAAGTGTGTGTTTGAAATTTGTGACTTTGAAGATTGTTTGAGATTTGAATATTGGAACTTGGTGTTTTTCAATTGCATCTCGCTCCCCTTTTCTCTATATTTTTCAACGGCATGAAGCACACTATTCGACTGAACATTGGTATACTTTTCATAGCAACGATTCTTCTTGCGCTGAATTCCTTTGCGCAGGTCGATATTGGGGATTCAATACATACCAAACAATTACTTCCTCTTGTTGATTCGCTGCGCGTACCACTCACACCTATTCCCCACGTTGGATCGATAGAGCGTTCTCCAACATATCTCATCACCGACTCGATGATGAATTTTTATGATTACCGATATGTTGGCGATTTCCTGGCAACGGTTCCCGGAATTTTCATTCGTGACCTCGGAAGTCCGGGACAATTACACGGTATCACTATCAACGGTCTTGATGCACGGAACATCGCGTTCATGAGTGATGGCATTCTCCTCAACGAACCATTCACCGGCACGTTCGATCCGTATCTCTATCCGACAGAAAATATTGAACGTGTGGAGATTATTACCGGACCGCGGGCATTTCTTTATGGACTCAACAGTACGGGCATGGCAGTGAACTTCGTCAGTAAAAGCAAGCGAGCAATCCACTCAAAAACACGCATTCGTTATCAGGAAGCGCCTTACGGACAGGGATTTATCGACGGCATGTTCAGTCAGGATATTATTCGCGGGTTCAACCTGACCGCAGGTGCATCGCATTACACTTACGACGGACGATTTGAGAACAGCAATTACGATGCGTGGAATGCACGGGCAAAACTTCGGTACAACATCAGCAACTCGCTGAATCTTTTCACCTCCGGCATGTACAACCAAACACTGCTCGGCCTGAATGGCGGCGTTGACATCGCTACAACACCTGACTCGCTTCGTTACGACCGATTGCTAGCGACACTCGTAAATACCGATGCGCACGAGAAAGTCACTCGGTACGATTTCCAGATTGGTGCCGCAGGCAGATTCGTTAACGATTCAACGGCAATCACGTCGTTGACGTTATTTCACTCAACAAACTTCCGTGAGTACCGAGATAACGAGAGTAACCTCAATGCCGTTATAAAGGAAGACACTCGCTCGCAGTGGTATGGGGCAAAGCTGACACAGAATTTTATGGTTGGAGATAATCCAATTGACCTTGGTGCAGAAGTACAATCGAGAGGAGTGATTGCGAGCGGTGTAGTAGGACAACAACTAAACACTTCGTCAAGTATATATGGACAAACCAAAATCTATTTATCTCCTTCAGTAATAGTAGAGCCATTTGCTCGATACGAAACCTACCACATTAATCAACATAGTTTTTCTTACGGGACCATTGTAGCTGTAAACCCTCTTTCATGGTTAGAGATATTTGGAGGTTTCTCATCATCGAATCGTTATCCCTCATTCGTAGAAATCTATATAGACTCAGTACTTAGTAGAGGTGGTAGTTTCCCAGAAGAACATTATCATATCGAACTGGGAACACGTGTATTCAACTACAATTTTGGGAGTTATTCGCTAAAATATTTTTATCGTGACATCCATTACCCACTGCAATTGGTACCAGATGATCTTGATGACATCCAAGATGATTGGACCACTCATGCTCAGGAATTTCATTCAGGCATCAATCATACAATATCCTTGCATATTGGAAGTTTTTTTGTAGAGGGGGTGGCTCAGTACATTAAAATAACCGAGAGAAGAAACGAACTAGGGTACTACCCACACTGGAGCGGGACGGGGGGAATTTACTTCTGGAATAAACTCTTTAATAACCACCTCGACTTAAAAACTGGATTGCGAGCAAAAGCATTCTCTTCTTACTATGCAATTGAATACAACGCACAAGCACAATTATTTGTGCCAAGTTCTGGTAAAGATATTCCAAGTTCAACAGTTCTCGACTTCGTCCTCATCGCCCACCTCGGCAATGCATATGTACACTTTATCTTAGAGAACTTAATGGATAAACAATACATCACCACATCGTTTTATCCCATGAACGAACGCAACTTGCGGTTCGGACTAAGCTGGGATTTCCTCGATTAAGTTGTGGTATTGGTCATAAACACATTAAAGTACGAACTCGCATGAGAAGACATGTACGAAGCTACGCATCATATCACCATTCTAATAAATCCACAAGCAAGTGCTTATGCACTGAAGAAATATGTGTCTCATATATGAAGCGTATTCTTTTTCTTGCAATTGCCTTCTATTATTTCCACGGCGTTTCTGTCTTTGCTTTTCAACATCATGTTGCTATCATTGCCCATCGAGGTGCTTCTGCGAAAGCGCCTGAGAATACCCTTTTAGCATTTAAGCAAGCAATCGAAGATGGCGCTGAGTATCTCGAGATCGACGTCCAGCAAACCAGCGATAGCGAGCTCGTTATTATTCATGACGATACTATCGACCGCACAACGAACAGCAAGGGAGGCGTGAGGGATTTCACTTACGAACAATTGAAACAGTTTGATGCCGGTTTATGGTTCGTGGAAGGCAAGTTTCCCGATGAACACATCCCGCGCCTGCAGGATGTTATCGACATCCTCGACAGCACAACGAAACTCCTCCTCGAAATCAAAGATGGCTCTGATGTCTACCCAAACATCGAACAGCGAGTTATCGACTGCATCACGAGAAATCATCTCGAAGATCGTGTCATCATCAAATCGTTCGAAGACGATGTTCTCGCCGCTGTTCGACGAATCAATCCCAAGCTTCCGCTGTTGAAAGTCTATGTGTATCAAATTCCTATTGTTCACATTACCATCGAGCGAGGTATACAGTTCGGTTCCGTACTGAATAAAGATGCAGAGTATCTCCAGCCGCATTGGTTTGGACTCTCGAAGGGATTTGTCAATGCTGCTCACGATAAAGGGTACCGTATCTTTGTCTGGAATGTCAATACTGAATCGCGCATGAGAGCAATGATACGATTAGGCGTAGATGGCATTGAAACCGACGATCCCGCGGCGTTGAAAGCGGTTCTTGAGTCATTTGACGATAATTAGTCTAGGTACTTGATTCAACCATTTATTTTTTGTAATATCTTGCCAGCGACATGAGACAATTGACCTTATATCAACCTTTACCGTGGTTTTGCGTATATGTCAACAACCAATAGGAGAAGATCATGAATCAAACCCCGTATCAACCGCCGATGGCTCCGCCCCAGACCCACGTTACGTATGCCGGTTTCTGGAAACGCTTCGCTGCCTACCTCATCGATGAAATAATTCTCGGCGTCGTGGCGCTCATTATTATTGTTCCCATGTTTATGATCATGGGACTCGGTACAATTATGTCGTTTGAGGATTACGAAAATTACGAATACAATGAGTCGTTTATCGGACTCATCTTTGCTTTGATCGCAGCGTACATGTTTGTCGTCTGTCTGCTCGTCATCGCAAAGTGGCTCTACTACGCGATGATGGAATCGAGAAAAGGCGCAACACTCGGCAAGATGGTGTTGAATATCAAAGTCACCGATATGAATGGCAACCCCATTTCTTTCGGAAGAGCATCGGGAAGATATTTTGGTAAAATTCTCTCCGTTTTAACGTTGTGCATCGGATACATCATTGCCGGGTTCAGCCAGCAGAAACAGGCATTACACGATATGCTTGCGAAGACGCTGGTCGTCAATAAATAGCAACGCAAATAATTACTGCACCATCCCGAACCGTTTGTTTTTAGCGGTCATCTTGAGGAAATACTGCAGACGCTTTTTGAAAAACTCGGGGCGTCTTCTCGACCCATCTATCCACCCGATGCGTATGCTTTTGTACGATTCGGGAAATTTCTGAAAATTCTTCCATACGATGTTGTCTCGCTTTAATGCTTTAAGAATATCGGGGGCGATCGCGAGTTTTTCTTTCGCCCTCCCCTTTGATTTGCGCATCAAGGCTTGAAAACTACGATCTAACTTTGCCATTCCTGACGGTGTCATCTTTCTTTGTTTGAATAGTCGACGTACGCACTCCTTATTCATTGGCGACCAAACACTACCGTTTTGTCGCGGGCTGAATCTCTGTGTAAACCTCTCCTTATCTATCCCCTTGACAATGCTGTCAATCCAGCCGAAGCACAGCGCCTCCTCGACTGCATTGTTGTACGGAATTCTTTGTTTCCCGGAATCTTTCTTATAATAGATGAGCCAGATTTCGTCCTTGGCGGCATGATACTTTTTCAGCCATGCACGCCATTGTTCCCGATTTTTGACATAAAGAGTTTTACCGATGTTCATAGTATATGCTTAGTTTTCCAATTGACCCGAACAAAGTACTGAAAATTTTGGGAAGTGGCAATCATTGAGTCGGTTTGCATCTCTCCGTAACATTACCGAAATTCCCATTACACTATCAAGGAACAATCCATGAAAACAAAACTTTTTTTCCTATGTATCGTTAGTCTGCAAATTAGTGTTTGCCAACCTCGCCACGACCTCCTCGATCCCAAGTTGCGCGACCTCTTTCACGAAGCGCTGAGTGGTGAGCTTGCAAAAGAGCATGTTATCCAAATCACGCGCCATCATCGTATCCAAGGGTCACGCGGCTACAGAAATGCAGCGCAATATGTGCTCGGCAAACTGAGAGAGTACGGTTTCTCGGAGAAAGATGCCTACATCGAGTCGTTCAAGTCGGATGGGAAAGTGCAATACCAAACATGGCAGTCGCCGTCGGGTTGGGATATTTCATCGGCAGAGCTGAGGATGGTCGAGCCGTACGACGAACGCATCGTTGGCTATCCTGAAATTGCCATGAGCGTAATAACCTATTCCAACGCCGGTGATGTCACCGCCGAGCTTGTGTGGGTTGGCAACGGAACACGCGATGACGATTACAAAGGAAAGGATGTCAAAGGGAAATTCGTTCTTGCCACAGGCTATGGCGGCAGCGTTCATCGCCTCGCTGTGCTCAAGTACGGCGCAAAGGCAGTCGTTTGCTACCTCGATGATGAACGTGCAAAGCTGTATCCCGACATGCTGCAATACACCGGCATGTGGCCCCGCACCGAGGAGCTTGACCGTGTTACATTCGGATTCAATCTTACAAATCGCCAAGGGAAAAAGCTCAAAGGCCTGCTCGACTCGGGCAAGAAAGTTGTCCTCCACGGCTGGGTGAAAGGTATCGGACTCGAACCATACTGGATGGATGTCGTTGTTGCACACATTAGAGGAACAGAAAAAGCCGACGAGGAGCTTGTCTTTAGCGCGCACCTCGACCATCCGAAAGAATCAGCCAACGATAACGCCAGTGGCTCGGGTGCAATTCTCGACATTGCGCGCACGCTCAAAGAACTCACAGATAGCGGACGCTTACCTAAACCTAAACGCTCGTTTCGCTTCCTCTGGATTCCTGAATGGAATGGCACGATGGCGTACATCGACAAGCATCCTGAAATGGTTGGACCCGAATTAGGCGGTAAATTTCTTGCCAATATGAACATGGACATGGTCGGCGAGAACACCGAGATGCTTCACTCGAAACTCATTCTCACGCGCACGCCTGCATCGCTCCCTTCCTGCGTTAACGATGTTGTTGAAAACATGGCTGAGATGGTCGACAACATGGATATCCGCACACCGCGGGGAAGTCAATCGATATTCAATTACCGTGTCACGCCCTACAGCGGTGGCAGCGACCACATGATGTTCATCGACCGTAAAATCCCCGGCATCATGTTCTCCCACGACCCCGACTACACACACCACACCTCTGAAGACACGCCAGATAAAGTTGATCCTGTTGAGCTTGAACGGTGTGAGATCATTGCGACAGGAACGATGTGGTATTTGGCGAATCTTGACGAAGGTGAGGCAAGTGATCTCATTTATTTTGTTAACGCTAAAGCTCACAAAAGTCTTGGTGAAGCTGCAGAACGTGGAAGTCGTAACTTGAACCCACTCTTTGGCGAACGCCCAGAAGAAAGCCTTGAGGATGTTTATAGCATTATGGATCACGCTATTCAAAATGAAAGTAATGTTCTCGCTTCAGTTGTTAACTTCAATTTTAAAGGACAAACCAAACAACTTGTTGAAGAAATTGTGCAGAATATTAAAGCCTACGGTGTAAGCCTTAAAAAGACTATACAAACAGGAAGAGGCTCTCTCTTTAGAGACTTTGGTGCCTTGCCTGCTAATGAAGATCCACGCATTCCTCACCGTCTCTCTCGCGGTCCATTGGACTTCGGTTTACCGGAACGAAAACTGGATTCCACTAGTGCCGCATGGTACGGCTCGAAAGAATTCACACTCGGTGGCGATATGCGTTTTGAGCTTGTGAATTTTATCGATGGCAAACGAACAGTGTCCGAAATTCGCAACGCGCTCAGTGCAGAGTTTGAGCCTCTCGATGTTAAGGTCGTCGCACATTATATCGAAGATCTCGTCAAGGTCGGTGTGGTCAAATGGAAATAATACCGTTCACGCTGTAAATCATCCCTCTTATTGCAGAAATCAACATCCCTCTTCCAAGAAAGGATAAGTAATAAATGGCATTATCTGACAGATTGTGCAATATTTATGGAGACCAGTTGATCTGCATCATTCACTACCGCTCACTGGCATTTTGCTTGCGGCTATAATAGAACGCTAACCTTGGTGTAGGTTAGTGTTAGTGGATTAGTGAAGACCTAACGACCGCAGGCGTTCCCTCCTATAGCGTCTGCGGTTTTTTTATTGTTGTTCCCTCGTCTTGCTAAACTCCCGCTTGAACAACGAAGGCGGACAGGTGTTTCAGCATCTATTCCCAGCAGGAACAGCCGCATTATTAAGATTTCCCTGCTCATTGCCATTTGGATCCTCATTTGATATATTTAGAACAGATGAGTAAAGAAAAGAGTAGTTGAGTATATAAGGTATTGTATTCGCTCAACTACTCATGTACTTAACTACTCAACTACTTCATGAAAAAATACATCATTAAAAAACAGGCTGGCGATCTGCATGTCTTTCACCCACAACGTTTCCAGATCGATTACAAGAACGAGCTGAACGCTGGGCAGTACGAAGCAGCAACCTCTGTGAACGGTCCACACCTCATTATTGCAGGCGCAGGTACAGGCAAGACTCGCACGATTGTTTACCGCGTTGCTCACCTCGTCGAGCTTGGCGTGAAGCCGGAACATATTCTTCTGCTCACCTTCACACGGAAAGCCGCACAGGAGATGCTGCGACGCGCTTCCATTTTGCTCGATCACCGTTGTGAAAACGTTGCAGGAGGAACATTCCATTCGTTCGCCAATATGATCCTCCGCAAGCATGCACAGCAGGTCGGCTACGACCGCAGTTTTACGATTCTCGATCAGGGAGATGCGGAAGATGTCATCAACCTCATTCGCACTCGATTGAAGCTCGACACCAAGGAACGCCGATTCCCACGCAAAGAAACATTGTACGATCTCTACAGCCGCTCAATCAACACTACCACACCGCTGACTGATCTGCTTGCGGCAGACTACTCACACTATCTTGAGATCGAAGAAGATATCCGCAAAGTGTGCGTGGTGTATCTTGAATACAAGAAAGCTCACAACCTTATGGACTACGACGATCTGCTCGTCAACCTCATGAAACTCCTTCACGAACACGAAGCGGTCAGGAGCGAGCTCTCGAGTTACTATCGTTATATTATGGTGGATGAATATCAGGACACCAATAAGCTGCAATCAGAAATCGTACGACTCCTCGCTTCGAAACATGGGAACGTGATGGTGGTAGGAGACGACTCTCAGGCAATCTACGCATTCCGCGGTTCGACAATTAAGAATATTTTGGAATTTCCTGAGCAGTATAAAAACTGTAAGATCATCAAACTTGAAGAAAACTACCGCAGTACACAGGCAATCTTAAACGTCGCTAACGAAATCTTGAACCGTGCAATTGACTAAAGGATAACCATGAAAAACACACTCTCGCTATTTCTCATTGCCATCATGGCAAGTATTCTTGCCGGCTGTCCGGCGACAAAAGAAGTCAAGAAAGAAGAACCGCTGCCTCTGCCACCTGTAATAAAGAAATCAACCGACCCCGACATCATCCTCAAAGTTGCCAGCATCAATCTTGCGAAGCTTGGCAAACGCATCGAGCGAAATGACATCGATGAAACAAACGTCATACTGAAGAAAGAACAGATTGACATTATCACACTGCAAGGTGTGAGTCGATACCCGGACGTAGCTACGCGCATCGATGTGGTGAATGAATTGACATCCCGCGCCGAGATGAGAAAGGCATTTGGCGAAACAATTACACTTTCAGGGAGGCAAACCGGCAATGCAGTATTAAGCATATACCCTATTACGTCAAACGAGAACTCGCATTATGAAGGACTGCGTTCGACGAACTTCGAAGCGGCATTACAAGCTGTTGTGGATTGCGGAATTCGCGACATCGTGGTTGTAAGCACGGGCTTACCCGAGACGCTGACCGACGATGATAAACGCACCATTGCAAACAAGCTAAGCTCCTTCGGCATTCTGTATCTTGACACTCCCATGATTATCACCGGAAATCTGTCGGCTCCTGATGTTCTGCGACTGACTTCGCAATATGAAGCGTTGAAACCAAACGCGAACAATGATGCGCCCCGTATGTGGTTCTCGAATGGAGGAGCAGTAAAACTTCTGAGTCAGAAAATCGAAACAACAGCGCTCGGCAGTATGACTATTGCAGAATTCGGATTGTTCAGAAAACCTCAGCCGTAGCGCTCATGCGACACAAGTACGCTAAAGTCCTCTATACCAACCGCGGCGAAGGCAATAAGCCGCATCTCATCGTTGCTGAAAACGAAAACATGCAGTCGAAATTTGTCGTACAGAAAATCCTCGAGCAGCGCGAACAGGGCGTGCCGTTGGAAGATATTGCAGTTCTGTTCCGCTCTTCATTTCTGTCCTTCGATCTTGAGATTGAACTTGCAAAGGCAAATATTCCCTTCATAAAGTTTGGCGGATTCAAGTTTTTAGAAACAGCACATGTGAAAGACATGGTCGCATATCTTCGCGTCATCGACAACCCGCGAGACGTGGTGGCATGGAACCGTATTTTATTGCTCATCGATGGTGTTGGTCCGCGCACAGCAGAAAAGGTTATCGATGATATTTTGCAACGGCGCACAACTTCTGCTGCTTCTACGTTCTGGCAGGAATACAAAGCGTATCCCGAAAACGTCAAGGAACTATTCAAACTGTTGAAATCGATAGCGCCCGCTAAATATTCTCCGGCAGATAAAGTTGCGCGCATCATCACCTTCTATCACCCGATGTTCAAGAGCCGCTACGACGACCACCACAAACGGAAGAAAGACCTCAATGCATTTGAACAAATTACAACGCGATACGATGACGTCGGCACATTGCTCGCCGACCTTGCGCTTGAGCCGCCGAATGAAAGCATTGTCGATGTTACCGCTCCGGGCAAGGATGATGAGCGGCTCACACTTTCGACTATTCACAGTGCAAAGGGATTGGAATGGCATTCTGTCTTTATTATCTACGCGCTCGACGGAAGATTCCCTTCCTCACATGCCGTCGACGACATTGACGAGCTGGAAGAGGAACGTCGCTTGATGTACGTTGCGTGCACACGCGCAAAAGAGAATCTCTTCATCACCTATCCCATCAATGTGTATGACAGGGAGTCGGGAATGATTCTGACAAAGCCATCCAGATTTTTAGAAGGATTAGATGAAAAACTGATAGAGCCGTGGGTAGTGGGAGAGGAATAGATACGAGATACGCGATCGTGGATATGAGTTGATATTTGATGTGCAATGTGAGTTCTCTTGACACTCAGAAAGAATATTGCTAACTTTAGCGCAATAAGCTTGGGATTGGTAGAGAGAGTACAGAAACAAATTGGGTAAACGTCATACTTGCATAGCTAGACAAGTTATGGTGTCTACCATTCCACGGTTGGATAATAAGCGTAATAGTTTATTTACAAAGTAGTTAGCTGGTATTTTGCCACTTGTTGGAATGAAGATGAAATATTCGATTTCGAAATGCCTTATTGTTGTTTCCTATTTAACGGTTTGTTTTCCGCTCAGTTCTCCTTCGCAGGACAAACTGCAGTTCCTGTTATCACAGACTCACACTCTTCAAGAAAAGGGCGACTATCTCTTTGCTGCAAAGCTCTACAAATTTATCGCATCAAAGACAACCGATTCAATCATAATGGCAGATGCACTTTATGGGTTTGTTACTTGTGGAGATCGTGCGGCGGATGCTTTCACAGTCCGTCATTATACATCTGAGACTTTTCATGAGACCGGCAGTGAATCAACGTGGACAGCCGAACTCGACCCAATCTTGAAGCGTGATATTGTAAACTTTGCCGAATTAGGTATTCAGTTAAAACTCATCAACCATTTCGAGACCTACTACGTCAACGTTGACACTTTAACCCGTCAGTTCCTGTCTAAAAGGTTTTCGAACACCTCACAAGGAGAACTTGCGACATTCGATCTAATTACTAACGAAGTGACATCGGAGGGTTATCCATCTTTCAATAATCCTCATCCAGTTATTGAACGCGCTACAGCATTCCTTCATCATTATCCCAATTCAATTTACCAATATGATGTCTTCCACATTCTTGGTCGGGCTTTTCAAGACCTATGGGAATTTTCTCGTGGTTCCTATGCCGATTTGTTAACAGAAAAGGAACAAGCTAACCCAGACGAATTACGACATGAGGCAATCAAGCATCTCAAATTAGCAAAAGACAATCGCAAAAAACTCGTGAAGCTCGAATGGGATGTTACGTCAGAGGACGTATTCAATAATTTAAAAAATAAAGAAGATACTAACGGCTATTTTTACTTTGGAGACTAGAATAAAACGTGCCAAAACGCTTGCTAATCAGCGTAAGACATCTTTATGTAAGAAAAAACATCCCCCATTGACTTTCGTCTTATCGTAGATTATATTCTTATCCAATATGTCGCTCTGGCTCATACTTGGTGTTGAGGCACTCATTATCATCGCAATTTTTGTGCAGATGATGAGAAAACGCTCGTCGCTGCGCGCGCAGGATGAAGAGGCAGAAGCATCGGCGGAGACAACAAGACCTAACGTTGCTCTCGAGCTTCCCGAAGAAGAGAAGTGGGAATAACTTCAACGCGTGAGATTACGCGTCAACACCAATCTTCGGTAAATCACACTCCACACCAAAATCCCGTTCATCAGTAGAACGTTCAGCCATAGATACACATACAATTGATTGAACAACGAGCACAGCGTTAGTAAGGCAAACTCCGTTCCGAATCCCATGAGCCCGGATATTCTCAGTCCGACGTTATCTGAATACCATCGTTGAACCCGCTCCTCCGTAATAGCACTCCCTTTGCACCATATATCGATACGATATATGAGTTTATCTTGCCATGTGTAAATAAGATTGAACAAACGTTGCAGCTTCAACGCAACGGGATCACCATTACGATCTTCTTCCGTAACTTCTTCGATGATACGGTTGAGCTTGTAACGATCTTCAAGATGCAGGAACGATGCTTGATAAAACACATGGTAGGAAACGCGCAGGGTAATGCCGAGCAGCGAGAAAACTCCGAGCACAATGGTGGAAACTTCAGGATGAGCGCGGTACACGACTACCGTCATCGCGGCGAACAGCGCAACATCAACGACAAAATCCCCAATGGAATCGAGAAATCTCCCGCGTCGCGAATACAACTGCTTCGCTCGCGCAAGCTGTCCATCCGCATCGTCCACAATATCTTTGGCAGTAACAAGAAGTCCGGCAACAGCTACCGCCAACGGTGTACCGGCAAGATAGACGACGGCAGCCAAGCAGCCGAGAAATATGGCAACAACAGTCAGTTGATTCGGCGTGACGCGCGTCGGATACACAAGCCAGACGAGAACAGCGGCTAGCGGTCGCAAGAGATAAATGTTGATGATCTCGTCGGTATAATATGCGTTTGACTTCAATGACTGCTTGAAAAAATCAATCGGTCCCGGACGTGTCGTCATACCTGTGTAAGCGTTCTGTGAATCTGCCGTTGGCGAAGATAACACACGATGAGCCATGCGTTGCCGATTGACCCGATAATCCAGAGAAATATATCTGCCCTGCCCGCAAGAGCACAGACGATCAACAACGTTCGATTCGTCGTCGGTCCTAAAAAGCTCCACAAACGAATCATCACGAGGTTTTTTGTTCGATAATGTTCAGGTTCGAACGCCTGCCGCTCCGCTTTGGTGCTCGAGCGTTTCTGATAGCCAAGATACCGGAGATAGAGTTTCAAGATGAACGTTTTGAATCCATTACGTCGTTCAGTTTGCATACGTCGAAGCTCAACGGTAAACTGCTTAACTTCCCGTTCGAGAAAATTCTTCTCGCCTCGAACCGTTGAAATGAACTCGCTTTGATAATGATCGAAGAAGAACGCATGCGTTGCACTGCTCACCCCGCCAACGACAACAAGCAACCACTGCGACTGTCCAATGGCGGCAAGTCCAACACCGATACCGAGAAATATCGCTACGCTTGAGATATAATCTGCAACGCCGTCGACAACTCTTCCGAACAACGTACCGCTGTGTTGCAACCGGGCAAGCTGTCCGTCGCTGCAATCGAGAATATTCGCAATTGCATACCACATCGCCGCCCAGATCAATGCAGCGCCTGATGCAACTGAAAAATACCATGCAGAAACTAACCCTGCAACCGTCGAAAGTAACGTTACCTGATTGGGTGAGATCGGCAGACGATAAATGATTTTTACGAACACAAATGCAATCGGTCGATAGAAGACCAAGTCGAAGACCTCCTCCGCCTCAGGCATCTTGAGCGAACGCTTGTAATCCTCAAGCCACATCGGCATCCATACGTTGTGTAATCTCACGGATGATAATCTGTGCATCATCCAGAGGGTCCGTAGTGAATTGGTAAGAAAATTGATCGGAGACTTTTGTCGTAAGACGCATGGCTGCATCTCTACATACTTGCGAGAAGGATGGATCGTCTTTCAATTGTTTCAACTGCGTCAGTGCATCTGTTCCCCATGTCGATTTCGAATGTTTCGAGAGATACCACGTAATTGCCTGTCCGGCTGCACGGCGGACGCAGACACGCGCCTTGCCGTCATTGCCCGCCTTCACTGCTTCGCGTGCGACAGCAAGTTCCTTCTCAATCTGTTCTAAAAAATATTCTTTCGTTGGCATTCAAATAAATTTTACGCACACCAGCGACACATCGTCCGGAAATGTGCTTTTCCCTGTAAATTTTTCTAACTCTGAAGTTATCCGTACGCATGTTTCCTGCACTGTTTGATGAGAAGAATGTAAGAGCTGTTCCAATCGCTCTATTCCATATTGTTCATTGCTACTATTTGTTGCCTCGAGAAGCCCGTCGGTGTAGAGTAAGAGCGTGTCTCCTTGTTCAAAAGATTGTTCGAGAGACGTGTATTGCGAACCCGATTGGATGCCAAGCCCCAAGCTGACGGTACGTAATTGAACAATCGTTCCGGCATTCGACCTTTTGTACAGCACTGGCGGATGGCCTGCTGTTGCTATAGAAAATATTTTGCCAGCAATATCGATGTGCATGTATGCACAAGTAACAAACGTTTTTTCATCCGAGACATTGTAGATTGTTTGATTCAGATGTTCGAGCATTTTGGATGGAGATGCATCGTGCTGAAGCTGTGTATGAAGAGCGCTTTTGGTCATTGCAGAAAGAATCCCCGCGCCGACACCATGTCCGGTGACATCTGCTATAACAACGACAACATTTCCATTTACGAGCGGCACTACATCGAAATAATCACCGCCGACCTCAGTAGCAGCAATAGTCTTTCCTGCAATGATGCAACAAGAATTCTGAAAAGTAGCTTCGGGCAACAGAGATTGCTGAATATCTTGCGCGATTGTTATTTCTGTTTGGAGCCGCGAGCGTTCACGCACTTCAGTAGTGACAATGCGAATGAAGACGATATACCCGGATACGATGAGCCCGATAGCCATGAGACCCACAGTACCTCGCTGTGTGTAGATGGTTTTTAACTCATCGATTGACAATTTCGTGTCTTGTACGATCTCGTGTCGCGTCGTGTCGGAGACTGGTCCCGAAAACTTCACACGAAATCCCTCACCTGAAAACATCAAGCTCATTCCACCGCCATTCCACACCATGATTGCGCTCCAGAAAAAGATAATCAGCATCGTGAGCCACCAGCTTCTGCGTGAAAAAAGCACGACAGTCGCAGCCAACCCTCCTGATGAGAGCGTCTGAATGAGCACAAACTGCCATGTGACCACATGTAGCTCCGATTCCATCAGGATCGTGACAGGACCAAATGCACCAAACATCAAGAACACCGCCAATGCAAGTTTCCGCAACGATGCCGGCTTCATTTGCTTCCAGATATCGAATGCTTTGGTTCTACGTGCCATGCTTAAAAAGGAAATTTCTTATTGTACCAATGTTTCGTGACATCGAGCCAGAAGAAGAGTCCTCGCCATCTGCCAAATGGCGCATAATATTTTTCGATGACGTTATCGGAAGTTGTGCGTCCATTTTTATGCAGCTCGAAAAATCGCTTCCGGCACCAGCTGTCGATACCAAGATAATCGTATCTGCCGAGAAGTTTCAAAATATTTCCCGCGGCGTAGGGACCGACTCCCTTCACCGATCGAACTTCCTTGAACAATTCTTCTGTCGGCAGTGTGCTTGTTCTCCACGCTTCAACTTCAATATTGCTCTTTACTATTCGTCGAGCGAAATCTAGCAAGTATGGTGCGCGATAGCCTGCGCGAATTTCCTTTCTAAGATATTTCTCAGTACAATCCGCTATTGCATCCGGTGATGGAAAGGTATGACTTGCATCGTTAACCTTGACTCCTAATTTTGTACAAAGATTTCCGATCATAATTTCTGTCAATGCCCAGCTGCAGTTCGTGGTACAGATCATTTTTACAATATCTTCAAAGACTGTCTGTGCACGAAGCATTCGTCCTGCTCCTAATTTAGGGATCCAGCGAAAGCGAGGATATTTCCTTGCTTCTGAATAAAATTCTGTAAAATCCTCATCAATGCGGAAACATGATTTTACAATAGCAATAACTTTGTTACGTTCCTTTGCAGTAACGTAACCTTGAATGTCGATAAGAAGTCGTTGTCGGGTTAATGAGCTTGTTGTGATAACAATTTTCTTGTCTGTTGACAACCCAGTTACGTGGTAAACACGTGCAGTTTCTTTATCGACAACAAACGGCGGTAACGAGCTCCATCCATGGCTGTACACCGTGCGCCAGAAATTAAAATTCACCGGCACGGTAATAGTCATCTTCATTCTTCGGATGTACCGGTAAGTTTAGCAAGCAATTTTCTATTGGTTGGATATTGCTCGATAGCTTTGAGGAGCGTCAGCATTGCTTCCTTTGGTTTCATGCGAGCAAGAGCGCGACGAAGCGCCTGGTAGCGGGACGTTTCCCGTCCAAAAAGCAATTCCTCCCGCCGCGTTCCTGATTCTGCAATATTGATTGCGGGAAAGATTCGCTCGTTAGCAAGATCGCGATCAAGAACAAGCTCCATATTTCCTGTTCCTTTGAATTCCTGAAAGATCAGCTCATCCATTCGCGAATTCGTCTCGACAAGCGCAGTGGCAATAATCGTGAGCGAGCCGCCGCCTTCCAGCGCACGCGCTGCTCCGAATATTTTCTTCGGTATTTCAAGCGCGCGGATATCAACGCCGCCCGACATCGTTCTGCCGCTGCTGCGCTGCACGGCATTAAATGCTCTTCCCATCCTTGTGAGCGAATCCAACAACAGCACAACATCTTTGCCAACCTCAACCTGACGTTTTGCGTATTCGAGAACGAGTCGGGCAATACGCACGTGACTTTCTTTATCGCTGTCATTAGAACTTGCAAACACCTCGCCACGGATTGTGCGGCGCATGTCCGTAACCTCTTCGGGTCGTTCATCAACGAGAAGTATCATGAGGTGAACTTCAGGATGGTTAATACTAATAGCGTGTGCAAGTTGCTGCATAAGCATTGTTTTTCCTGCTTTCGGCGGCGAAACAATAAGGGCGCGTTGTCCCTTGCCTATGGGACACAATAAATCGACGACGCGCAATGATGTGTCGGTGGGCGATGTTGTCAATGTCAGTCGTTCGGTCGGGTCAACAGCAGTACGGTGAGGAAATTCTTCCACCTGTATCCACGCATCAGGAGTTTTTCCGTTCACTGTCTTTATATGCCGTACATCAGAAATAGGAGATCTATTATCAATCACGGATTCGATAACAGATGCTTCTCGCAATTTAAGCGATCGAATTAACTGATGTGACACCTGCCTGTCTCTTTGCTGTCTTTCTAACTCTATTGAAAATTGTCGGAGATGCCCTCCACGGTTACCGTCCAATTCGAGAAGGCGTGTATCGTTATGTTTATGCATGTGGAATATGATTCAAAGTGTGTTGATATAATTGAGATACGTATGGAAATAACAAAAAGTTTTAGTAAGTTAGTTCGCAAAAGGAGATGTTATGAAACTTTCAAACATAAATATTCTGATTCTTCGATTGGTAATAGCTACATTGTTTCTTGACTTAGGTCTTGATAAATACCATGAAGGCTGGCTTACAAACTCTGAACACCTCGTTAAATCGCTGAACGGATACTATCAACGTGCTGGCGGTGCACAACTCTCTTACCTCGATATTGTGGCTGTCCCTTATGTTGGTATCTGGGCTAAACTTATTACCATCGGAGAATTAGCAATTGCAGTTTCGCTGATCCTCGGACTCCTCGTCCGTATGACTTCCGCAATTGCAATCTTTATGATCGTGAACTTACATGCCGCAAACGGCAACCTCTTTTCGCTCAACTTCTTTGGCAGCCCGTGGGCTGCATTGCTCGTAGCTAGCTTTCTTATATTATTCCTTTCACGTGCGGGCAGATGGGCTGGCATTGATGCACTGCTGGCGAAAGCGAATACAAAAGGTGCGTTGTGGTGAGACATCCTAAAACTCCGGCGGATGATCGATATCCATCTCTAACTTTAGTAATTCATTTGCATAAAATAGGGTTTTGCGTGTCGTGGGAATTTGAATATCCCAGTCACCGCGCTTATTCTTCACAACCGAACCCCATAATTTTCGTATCTTCCACGAAGTAAATTGTTCCCAAAACACCCAACCGAAAAACGCAATATTGTCGTCGATGTAGAATGCCGGAACGCGTTCACCCGGCTTAACACTTACCTGCTCGACAGTCATAGCCTTATAGCCGTGTTCCTGCAATTCTTTGATAAACAACTCAGTGAGGATATTTCCATAGAACGTCAGTTCATGACGTGCACGTTTGACAATCTTACCTTCGATGATCGCAATTAACGCATCGCGGAGTCTACCTTCATCAACAGTGGAAAGCATCAGACGTACGCAAACGGAAACTTTCTAAAACTTGAACAATAGATTATCGGGGGTGTGGCCAGAATCTGGTTCGTTCTGATTTGTATTCTCTTCCTGAATCGATTGATTTATTGTTGGTGGCGCAATGTTATCATCCCTTTTCCATGGTTTCTTTCCTAACCAATCGATCAAATAGTTCATTATTAACACTACGAGTAAGATGGCAACTATTGACCCAAATAACTCAAAAAGGTTAGGACTTCCCCCACCACCTATAAAGATTGTTATCGCCATACAACCTCCTGTAATATTAAGTAACTTATATAAACGTAACGATATCATGTATGAATAGCAAATTGCTGATTCACTTGATGTCGATGAAAAGTCTGCTTATCTTTAAGAAATTAATTTATGTAATCATTTATATATGCCAACGCGAACAGGGTTTGTATATCACGACGACTTCCTCAAACACGACACGGGACGGGGGCATCCCGAACGACCAGAACGACTTACGTCAATCATCTCTCACCTTCAGCAAACTGGTTATTGGCAGAGGATTCAGCATATAGATATCCCCCATATTTCAGAGGAATGGATTCTTAAAGTCCACACGAAAAAGCACGTGAATCTTGTACGCGATGCTTGCCAAAAGGACACCTATACATTTGATGATGGCGATACCCATGTATGCCGTGATTCATTTCATGCGGCATTGTTAGCGGCAAGTGGTGTGATTGCCGGCGTAGATGCAGTCATGAATGGCACGCTCAACAATGTTTTTTGTGCAGTGCGACCGCCGGGGCATCACGCAGAAAGCAATGCTGTTATGGGATTTTGCTTGTTTAACAATGTGGCGATCGGCGCACATTATGCTCAAGAAGCTCATGGCGTCGGGCGAGTTGCAATTATCGACTGGGATGTACATCATGGCAATGGCACCCAAGAGATTTTTTACGCTGATAAATCAGTGTTCTATATCAGCACGCATCAGTACCCTTTTTATCCGGGCACCGGCAGCAGAGATGAGCGCGGAACAGGTGAGGGACTTGGTTACACACTGAATATTCCAATGAATGCGGGAAGTGGAGAGAAAGAATATCTGAATGCTTTTGTTGACGAAATTCTTCCCGCATTAGACGGTTTTCGTCCTGAATTGATTATTCTTTCCGCCGGCTTTGATGCACACAAAGATGATCCTCTTGCTAATATCAACCTTACGGAACATTCGTTTGCAAAACTGACAACGCTTGTTCGTGAGGCGGCAGAACAATATTGCAACGGAAGAATTGTTTCTGTGCTTGAGGGTGGATACAATATTCATGCTCTTGCCCAATCCGTTGCTACTCATTTGACCGTTCTCATGCAGTAATTCCTTGACTTTAAGCTGCATGTTTATTACAATATAGTCGGTTATTATTCGAAAAGGGGCTATGGAGAACATGTTCAGTACAAAGATGCGGTGGCTACACACTGTTTCAATCTCTACACGTATCATGAGCGGCGTCATGGTGGGGATCATCATCTTGTTTTTACTTCCGCTTGTCATACCCTTCATTGAAGATGCCGCGCAATATGGTTATATACGTTCAGCCCTCTTTATAGAACGTGCTATCACAGCGGGCGTGAAGTACAATATCCCGACAAAAATTGCGGGCAAAGATATGTCGAGGTGGATCATCATCATCACTGCCTTTTTCTTAAGCAGTTGGCTGAGTGGTGTCAGTACCCGCGCACAGGACAAAGCCGAATATTACGGATTCAAGCGCAACATCGACGATTGGAAGCAACGAATGAATCTCTCCGATAATGCTATCGTTCTTTCCCCGCTTCAACAAAAACTCGAGCAGTTAAAAACGGCAAAGAAGAAAGATCGTGAAGACCTCTTGAGAGAGTTTGCAGATATCAAAAAGAAACTCGATGAAACGGGTAGGGACTTAGCGTTTCTGGCTATTGATGTTGTTGATTCTACAGGAATGAAACAGGGTGAAGAACGAGCAATCGTTGAGCATGACTTTAGAGAATATAAACGTTTCGTTGAAACTACGCTGAACAGTCATGGAAGTCTAAAATCAGCGTGGACACCAGATGGCGTGATGAGCGCGTTCAAATCGGTTGATGCCGCAGTCCGGGCGGCAAGAGAAGTTATCAACGGACTTGATGGCTTTAATCTCAATGTCAAAAGTATGCGGCGGGATTTTTCTTTGCGATGCGGCGTAAACTCCGGCTTTGTTTATTTCGATGATTCTATGCCTCTGGAAGAGATCAGCGACCGCGTCATTGATATCGCTGGGCACATGCAGAAAAACGCTAAGCCAAACACTGTCTGTATTGCAAAGCCAACCATCGAACCGCTCAGTGAGCGCAACGGATTTGAACCATCGGGTCGCATGGTGGATGGCTATGAAGTCTACGAGTGGAGGAAATCTTAGACGTCGTTAGCTGTTACGCTTCCACGATGTTCCATCTTTTTTATCTTCGAGCATAATACCGAGTTTTGCAAGCCCGTCGCGGATAATATCGGAAAGCTGCCATAGTTTTTGCGCTCGAACCTGAGCACGCAAATCAATGATAAGTTGTAAAAGCTCATCATCAAGAGCGCTATTCGTTGATTGCTTCATTGCGTTGTCAGATGAGACGATACCGAGAATGTTTCCACCAAGCTCATTGAACAGTTGTTCTACTTCTTCCAATGCCTTCGTTATAATATTTCCCTTGGCAAGCCCAAGATTAACTTCTTTCGCCAAATCAAAAAGGATTGCTAGAGCCTGAGGCGTATTGAAGTCATCATCCATTGCCTCAATAAACCGTGACTTGATAACATTCAAATCGAAATTCCAATTTCCTGTCGCTGAAGCTGACGCTTTTGCAATTTCCTGTCGTACATTTCGGAGTGTATTATGCAGCTTCTCAATACCCTTTGCCGCTCCATCCAGTGCTTCGTGCGTAAAGTCAAGCGTACTGCGGTAATGACTTTGAAGAATGAAGAAGCGAATAACGAGCGGATTGTATTTTTTGAAGAGGTCTTTCAAAAGAAACACATTCCCCAACGACTTGCTCATCTTCTGACCGTTTACGGTGACAAGATTATTGTGAATCCAATAACGCACGAATTGTTTTCCAAATGCACATTCACTCTGAGCAATCTCGCACTCATGATGGGGAAATTGGTTATCCATCCCTCCGCCATGGATATCGAACGGTTGACCCAAATATTTCGCCGACATCGCCGAGCATTCGATATGCCATCCCGGAAATCCTACACCCCATGGACTTTGCCAACGCATGATATGCTCAGGTTCTGCCTTCTTCCAAAGTGCAAAATCGTTCGGGTGACGTTTTTCTGATCTCACCCCGATGCGTGTCCCCGACTCAGCCTCTTCCGTGCTACGACCCGAAAGCTTGCCGTATTCTTTGTCTTTGGCAACATCAAAATACACCGAGCCGTTGACTTCATAAGCATACCCTTTGTCAATCAGCGTCTTGACAATTTCTATTTGCTCGATGATATGCCCTGTCGCGCGTGGTGAAATGTCCGGACGCTTCACCCCAAGCGTATCCATGTCTTCGAAGTAGCTGTTAGTGTATGTCTCGGCAATCTCCATCGGGTGTTTCTGCTCGAGACGACCTTGCTTAATGAGCCTGTCTTCGCCTTCATTGGTGTCACCGAGAAGATGTCCGACATCGGTGATGTTTTGCACGTACGTTACCTTGTACCCGCTGTAGCGGAGGTACCGGATGATGGTATCAAAGGAAACGTAGCTCTTCGCATGACCGATGTGAGAGTGGCCATAAACTGTCGGTCCGCAGACGTACATTCCAACATTACCCTCGTGCAGAGGTTTGAATTCTTCTTTTTTTCTTGTGAGTGTGTTGTAAATGAATAAAGGCATGATCTTATTTGGTTATTCCTGACTGGTTTAAGATGTATGCATAGTCGAACGCAATCTCCCGCAATCGTTCGTATCTGCCTGATGCGCCGGCATGTCCGGCACCCATGTTCACTTTGAGGATCATCGTGTTGTTGTCGGTTTTCATCGTACGCATTTTGGCGATCCATTTTGTTCCTTCCCAGTAATTGACACGCGGATCGTTGTAGCCGACCTTCACGAGAATATTGGGGTAGGTCTGGGTTTTCACATTGGTATAGGGGCAGTACGATTTCATGTAGTCATAATACACTTTATCTTTCGGATTTCCCCATTCGAGAAATTCCTGTGCAGTAAACATCAATCCTTCATCGAGCATGGTGTTGATGACATCCACAAATGGAACGCTCGCAATCACTGCTGTGAACAAACCGGCCGCATGGTTGTCACGGCACCGATGAGTAGCCCGCCCGCACTGCCGCCAGAAATTGTCAGCTTCTCTTTGCTTGTGTACTTCTCTTTGACAAGATGTTCTGCGCAAGCGATGAAATCAGTAAACGTATTTTTTTTCTTGAGGAGTTTGCCGTTATCATACCACTCCCGCCCTAAATCGCCACCGCCGCGCACGTGCGCAATAGCAACAATGACGCCGCGATTCAAGTAGCTCAACCGATTCGAATTGAACGTCGGCTGGCTGGATGAGCCATACGACCCATAGCCTGTCAGATGCAGCGGTGCAGTTCCATCCTTCTTCACTCCTTTCTTGTAGACAAGCGAAATGGGAACCTCTACTCCGTCTCCCGCTTTCGCGTAAATTCTTTCAGATTGATACTGTGTCGGATCATAACCTCCGAGAACTTCTTGCTGCCTGATAAGTTTTCGTTCCTTTGTATCAAGGTTGTAATCATAAATAGATGATGGTGTTGTCAGCGATTGATAACTCAAGCGGAAAACATTCGTGTCAAACACACGATTCACGTTCGAGAAAGCTGTGTACACCGGCTCAGGAAACTCGATGTAATGCGTTGCACTCGAGCGCATATCGGTTACTCTCATTTTCTGTAACCCCTTCTCGCGCTCATACACAATCATGTGATTGGCAAAGAAATCTATCCCACCGACTGTAACCTCTTTACGGTACGGCAAAACCTCTGCCCAGTTGCTCTGACCAGGATCAGTTATCGGCACTTTGACGAGCCGGAATGTTGTCGCATTCTTATTCGTGCGAATATAAAAATCGTTGCCGTAGTCGGCAACAGAGTACTCATGCCCCGATTGTCGAGGAAGAATCACAGTAAATCTATCATTGGGATTAGAGGCTGCAACGTACTGCCATTCATCCGCGTTACTTGCATTGGAATTAATGTAGATGAAACGGTTATTGAGTGACCGCGATAAACTAAGCGTGTAGAGAGCATCCTGTTCCTCAAAAACCTTATAATCGGCGGATGAACTTGTGCCTAATGTATGCCGATACATGCGATACGGTCGTTTTGCAGAATCCTCCGTCGTGTAGAACACCGTAGCATTATCCGTTGCCCATTCAACCGACTCGGTGTTCTCAATTCTATCTGGATAAATGGTACTATCTCTTAAGTTCTTAATGTAGAGTGTGTATGATTCCGAGCCACTTGTGTCGATGGAGTACGCGAGAAGATTGTGGTCTGGGCTGACTTCAAGCGCACCGACGCGATAGAAATTGTACCCTTTCGACATCTCATTTGGGTCGAGAATGATTTCTTCACCCGCACCTAGGTTTCCTTTTTTGCGACAATATGTCGGATACTGTTTCCCTTTCTCGGTGCGAGAATAGTAGAAGTACTCTCCATCACGGTATGGCGGCTCTTGGTCAGTTTCCTTGATGCGGCGGACCATTTCATTGTAGAGCGTCTCTTGCAACGCCTCGGTTGGTTTCATCACTGCATCAGTATATGCATTTTCCGCTTTGAGATATTCGACAACCTCTGGATTATTACGATCTCGCAGCCAGAAATAATTATCGATGCGAATGTCACCGTGGAGCGTGTCTGCTTTGGGAACGATCTTCGCAACCGGGGGTTGTAGACTTACCGTCTGCGGCAACAAGTGGGAAATCCAGCAAACAACAAGCAGAAGAATTACATGCAATCTTTTCATAGAAGGCCTTTAATCATACATTTACCGAATACTATTTACTGACTACTGAATTTATTTCATTCCCATCAATTCGCGCGCAGTTTCCATTCCCCGTTCCGTTACTTCGGCGCCGCTCATGAGTTTGGCAACCTCGCTTACACGTTCATCATCGTCGAGTTTCCGCATACGTGTGAACGATCTCTTTCCATCTTCAATTTTCTCAACCACGAAATGCGTGTCTGCCTGCCCTGCAATCTGTGGAAGATGTGTAATGGCAATCACCTGATGAAACTGGGAAAGCTTTTTCATGTTTTGACCAACTGCCTGAGCGATACGTCCACTCACGCCAACATCAATCTCATCAAAGATAAGCAGCGGCAGATGATCGGATTTCGCAAGCGTTATCTTGAGCGCCAGCATAATACGCGAAATTTCTCCGCCCGAAGCGACCTTTACTAGCGGCTTGGGATCTTCTCCAACATTGGTTGAAACATAGAACTCAACGATGTCCATACCTTTTGAAGTCGCCGCATAACTTTCCTTCCCAAGTTTGACCACCGCATGTTCATCATTGAGAGCTTGCTGATGTTTGATTGTTGTTTCGAATGCAGCATGGGGAATACCAAGTGTTCCAAGCGACTGGACAATCGCTTTGTTCACTTTCTTTGCAATTTCATCACGCTTTGAAGAAAGTCGCTCGGCGATCGAGGAAGCTGTTTTCCGCTCGGCATCGAACTGCTTCTTGAGTGAAGCAATCTCGCCCTGGAAGTTATTCGCGAGGTCAACTTCTTTGCCGATCGCTTCACGATGATGGAGAAGCGCATCGAGCGAGCCGCCATATTTTTTCTTCAGCAGCGTCAAGGCGCCAAGCCGGTTACGAATTTCTTCGAGCCGCTCAGGGTTGAACTCGATCTTCGAATTGTAGCTCTGAATAAACTTGGCAAGCTCGTTCACAATTGCTGTTGCCGAAGCAGCTTCGTTGCGAGAATCTTCAAACGATTTATCGATTGAAGCTAAGCTCTCGAGCTCGTTCCTCGCAAGCACAAGGCGGTCATGGACAGCGTTATCCCCTTCATAGAGCGTCTGATATAATCGTTCAGTAGCGCTAAAAAGCCGCTCGGAGTTTTCTAGGATGTTCAGCTCCGTTTTGAGTTTTTTCTCTTCTCCTGCTTGGGGGCTTACTGTATCTATTTCCTTTATTTGAAACTCATACAGCGTTCGCCGCTCCATAAGCTGCTGCTCTTTTGCTTTCAACTCATCGATGCTTTTGATGACTTCCGTAACACGGTAGTATGCGCTACCGAAATCCTGCACAAATCCCTGAAGTCCACCGAAGTCATCGAGCAGATCGATATGTGTTTCTGCGCGAAGGAGCGACTGATGATCATGTTGACCATGTAAATCTACAAGCAAATCACCAACCTGTTTGAGAAAGGCAGTTGTCACAGGGCTATCGTTAACGAACGAGCGACTTTGTCCTTTAATGGAAACCTCGCGCCTTGCTATCATCTCATCTTGCCACTCGATTTCATTTTCGGAAAGAAGCTGTTTGAGCTTTTTGTTGTCGACGACGTTAAACACTCCTTCAACGATTGCCTTCTCTGCTCCTTTGCGCACTGCATCGGTATCTGCCCGTTCGCCGAGGATCAGGCTCAGTGCATCGATGATGATCGATTTTCCTGCACCTGTTTCGCCCGTGATGATATTCAGCCCGCGCTCGAACTCAATAGTGAGTTCTTCGATAAGGGCATAGTTTTTTATGGAGAGGGTTGTGAGCATAGTTATGAATGGACATAATGTAATAATTTTCAAGGAAAGATGCAGAGGGGATTACGTTTCACATACGAACAACTGCACAGCAAACGCGTAATACTGGCACCGGCTCAAGATGAATTAAACTTCACATCCGGAATATCTTTCAGTACGCCATGGTAATATGCCATTCGGAAAAACTCATTTATTGAAGCAATAGCTTCTTCATCCAATGTATACCGAAAATTAGCAAGATATTCTTTCTCCTCCGTCGTGAATGCTGATGATGCGTCGGTTGTTTGTGCGTTGGCAATGAGTGCCTTGATTTCTTCAACATTCAATGCTAGCTCGCGTGAGCACCATACACCGTGTACGAACGGCATTTCGGTAATGTCGAACCATTCATCGACGAGGTCAAGCTTATTTTGTCGTTCATTGACTGTCAACGTATTTCTATCAACTACGAGAGCGGCATCGGTGTTCATCAACATGGTTTCCAATGAGCTGTCCATCGGCACAAACTGCGGCTTGATATGATATTTTTCCATCATGACAAGATGGGCAAGAACTATTTCTGTGGGAAATTGTGGATCAACAGCAATTGTCTTCAAATTGTGGAGATGCTCGTTGAACACGAGGAGAACGGATTGACTCTGCGCTTCAGAAACAACACCAACATTCGGTACTATCCTGACGTGAGAATATTCTTTTGCATATTCGATGGGGGATAAAAAAGCTCCATCAAGTTTTCCCTGACGGAGCTGCAAAGATAGTTCAGCGGTATGATGTTCTACAAGATTGAACATCTGCGCTGCGGCGCTCCTCGTATCTTTCACTCCGGCAAATAGCGGCTGGGCATAAAGGTGAGGAACTATACCGAGATGCTTTGCCATCGATGTTAGGTTGTGCCGGTCTTCTGGCGAATTTTTTTTGTGGTAAGCGAGCGCAGGTAATACATTTTAGCACGGCGTACGTTCCCTTCCTTCATCACCTCTATTTTAGCAATACGCGGTGAGTGCAGGGGAAAAATTCTTTCAACGCCAACACCGTTCGAGATTTTCCGCACTGTAAACGTCGCTGTCAACCCCGAGCCTCGTTTTCCGATAACGACGCCCTGGAACTGCTGAATGCGTTCCTTATCTCCTTCAACAACACGGACATGGATATTGACCGTATCTCCCGGCTTGAATTGCTGAATGCCGGATTTCATTTGCATCGCTTCTACTAAATTAATTTTATGCATTGTATGTTCTCCTTATCATGATAATAAATCTTTACGACGCTTCTGCGTTCGTTGTAATCGCTGCTCTTGCCGCCACATATTGATGGCGTTATGATCGCCCGAGAGCAGCACCTCCGGAACACGCATTTCTTGAAACTCCGGCGGACGTGTATAACTTGGGCTGTCCAATAACTTTTCTTGAAACGAATCCGTTAACAATGATTCCGCATCACCAAGCACACCGGGAATTAATCGTACGACAGTGTCGACAACTACGAGTGCCGCAAGTTCTCCGCCGGTAAGCACATAATCACCGATAGAGATTTCTTTCGTCACTAATTTCACACGGACACGTTCATCTATTCCCTTATAATGCCCGCAGAGGATCATCACATTCTTCTTAAGCGACAATTCATTGGCAAGCTTCTGATTCAACTGCTCACCATCTGCCGTTACGTAGATGATTTCATCATACGCGCGCTTTGTCTGAAGTTTCTCGACACATTCAAAAATCGGTGCGGGCTTGAGAATCATGCCCGCACCGCCGCCGTACGGTGTATCGTCGATGGTTTTATGTTTGTCGCGTGTGTATCTTCGCAGATCGTGTACTTTAATCTGCACTAACTTTTTTTTCTTCGCCTGACGAATAATACTTTCATTCAGTGGACTCGTCAAGAGCTTTGGAAATCCGGTAACGATATCTATTCTCATTGTTGACGTTATTCGTCTATCAAACCTTCGATTACCTGAATAATTATTTTCCGCTCGCGCACATGTACTTCTTTGATAAATTCTTTTACTGCCGGTACCATGTGTATGTTCGCACCGCAGCATATTGCCCAAACATCCTGTGCCGGCATTTGGTAAATATCTTCTACAACGCCGAGGTAACGATGATCGGTGTCGTACACTTCACATCCTATTATATCGTGCGTGAAGTATGTATTATTCGCCGGTGCTTCTATTTCCTTCTCATCTACGAACACGTACTTTCCAACGAGGTGTTCTGCATCTGTTTTCGTATCGATGTTTCGGAAGTGCATCAGCACAAACCGATTTCTTATTTCAATATGCTCAACGGCGGCACACAACACCTCATCTTGTGTGTAGCCGAGTGCGACGTCACGAAGTAACATGAGTCGATCAGGAGAATGTGTTATCGGATGCACTTTGAGGTCTCCCTGCACGCCGAAACACCCAATTATTTTTCCAACGGCATACAAGTTCATCCGCAACATTCCCATGAGAGCTAATCTCTCAATACCTAGTCGAGAATTTCGAGCTCGACTTTCTTTCCAGATTTCTTACCAACTGCGGCAACCAGCGTTCGTAAGGCAAACGCCGTTCTGCCTTTCTTGCCGATGATTTTTCCGATATCAGGTTGTGCAACCCTCAGTTTAAGAATCAGCTTGTCATCGCGTGTTTCTTCTTCGATGACGACCTGATCCGACTGATCGACAAGTTGTTTCGCGAGATATTCAATGAATTCTTTCATACACCCTCCATTGGAATCATGGTACCGTTGAATCTCGACGAGGTGCATACTCAATCTCGTATCCAAGAGATTCCTCTGTTTTTCCGTGCGTACGGAACGGTGATGAATAAGAGTTAGTGAATTCTAATAACGATTTTTATTTAATATGTTGTTGACTCAAGAACAAAAATGGTGTTATGCAACAGCTTCCGCCGCCGGTGCTGACTCGGCCGGTGCGGGTTGACTCACTGCCGGTGCTTCTGCTGTGGCTTTCTTTCGCTTTGCTGCTTTTCGTCGAACTTTCCGTGCAGCTTCACGTTCAGCCTTTTCTGCCTGTACCATTTGCCATTTTTCCATTGCAGTGGCAATTGCTGTTTCATCGGCACCTTTTTTCATCAAACCCCATTTAAGCCATAACCCTTTGCGCTGCAGTAAACTGCGCGTTGTATCCGATGGCATGGCGCCGCGCTTTAACCATGCAAACAAGCGCGACTCGTTGACTTCAATGACCATCGGATGTACCATAGGATTATATTGGCCAATTGATTCGAGATATTTTCCGTTGCGCGACGCACGCGAATCAGCGGCTACGATTTTATAAATCGGCTGCTTTTTCTTCCCAACACGTCGCAATCGTAATTTAACCAATGTAGTATTCTCCTTGTAATAATATAATGTATGCTATGTCGTATTTCATTTTTCAAAACCCTGCTGGCATGTTCATCCCGCGCATCATCCGCTGCATGTTGCCGCCTTTACCTAGTTTCTTCATCATCTTCTGCATCGAATCAAATTGCTTGAGCACCTTATTGACTTCCTGAACCGATGTCCCACTGCCGAGTGCTATACGTTTTCGGCGCATGCCGTTGATGATGTTCGGTTTCTGTCGTTCTTCTCGCGTCATCGATTGAATAATTGCTTCAATGCGAACAAGCGCTTTTTCATCAACAGATGCATTCGCCGGCAATCGATTCGTACCCGGGATCATACTCACAAGTTGTTGCAGCGATCCCATTTTCTTAATTTCATATAATTGATCGAGAAAATCCTCAAGCGTAAACTGCGACTTGCGGAGTTTCTCTTCGAACTTGCGTGCTTTATCTTCACTAAACTGCGTCTGTGCTTTCTCGACCAGCGACACGATATCGCCCATGCCGAGAATTCTCGATGCCATTCGCTCAGGATAGAAAATCTCGAGCGCATCAAGCTTTTCACCGACGCCGACAAATTTGATCGGTTTGCTAACAACCGCACGAATCGAAAGTGCCGCACCGCCGCGCGTATCGCCATCGAGTTTCGTCAGCACAACACCATCAAAATTCAGCCGATCGTGAAATGCTTTCGCCGTGTTGACAGCATCCTGTCCTGTCATAGCATCGATAACGAAGAGGATCTCATGCGGATTGACGCGTGCTTTAATTGTCTCGACTTCGCGCATCATCTCTTCATCGACGTGCAATCGACCTGCAGTGTCGATAATAACAACATCTCGTGCTGACTGTCGCGCATGATCGATAGCACGATCAGCTATCTCGATAGCACCTTTTCCACGTTCTGCAAGAACCGGCACCTGAATCTGTTTCGCAAGCATCTCAAGCTGATCAATAGCCGCAGGTCGATACACATCTGCAGCAACCAATAACGGGTGTTTGCCCTTACTCTTGAAATGAAGAGCAAGCTTCGCGCAAAAGGTTGTCTTACCCGACCCCTGCAGTCCAGCAACCATGATGACCGTCGGAGGCATGGACGCCACTGCAATTTCAGCATGTGTCGCACCCATCAGCTTTACAAGCTCATCGTAAATAATTTTTACAATAAGCTGACCGGGGGTAATACTCTGGAGAACTTCCTGTCCAACCGCTCGCTTCTGTACGTCATCAATAAACTGCTTGACGACTTTGTAGTTAACATCTGCATCGAGCAAGACGCGGCGTACTTCTCGCAGAGAATCAGAAATATTAGCTTCTGTGATTTTTCCCTGCCCGCGAAGTTTCTTAAAGACAAGCTCTAATTTTTGACTTAAGTCATCAAACATGCGAATGTACTAGAAGGTCAACCTACTCGAATCAGACAAAAACGCCGAGTTTTGAGCCCCGGCGCTGTTCAGAGTGGTATAAATTTAACAAAAAAATTTACAGGAAGCAAGGAGAAATATCTTCCTCTAACCTCATGCAGAATAAGGGCTTTGGACGAGAAGTAATTCTTTGAACTGCCTGTATTCTGCCCTTAATGGAATACTTTGTTTTGTTTTTGTCATCGCCTCTTGAAGTGACAATGGCAAAGGCACTTCGACATCTATAGCGCGTTGAATAGTTGTTCCAAACTTCGCCGGGTGTGCTGTTGCGGTGATAATGATAGGTGATCGTCTTTTATCTTGAACCATAAACCTTCGCGCTGCTGCTACACCGACTGCGGTATGTGGGTCAAGAATGTATCCTGTCCGTTTGTATGTTTGTCTGATCTCCTCTAACGTATCGTTATCTGAAAAACTCATTGCAGTAATGTCATCACGAAGTCGACCCACATCATTCTGATAGAGCGATTGAAGCCGCGACATATTGCTCGGATTACCTACGTCCATTGCATTCGATAAAGTTGCCAGAGAAGGTTGTGGCGTGAAGACCCCTGACTGAAAATACTTTGGCACAACATCATTGGCGTTTGTTGCCGCAACAAAGGATCGAAAAGCAATGCCCATCCACTTTGCATAGACAGCGGCGGTAAGGTTGCCGAAATTTCCACTTGGAACTACGAGAGTGGGAGACACATCGCTATTTCCATGAATGTGTTTCCACTGTGCATATGCCCAAACGTAATACACTACTTGCGGCAGTAACCGTCCGATGTTGATCGAGTTTGCGGTCGTGAGCGAACGCATGGCAAGAATCTCCTGATCTACAAGCGCCAGTTTTACCAATCGTTGACAATCGTCGAATGTCCCATCCACTTCGAATGCTTGAATATTGCCGCCTAAGGTTGTCATCTGCTGTTCCTGCAAACGACTGATTTTTCCCGATGGATACAAAACATTCACAGTTACGTGAGGAACACCAAAAAAACCATGCGCTACAGCACTTCCTGTATCTCCCGATGTTGCAACAAGGATTGTTATGTCTTGCTGGCGAAGTGAAAGCACGTACGACATCATCTCTGCCATAAACCTCGCACCTACATCTTTGAATGCAAGCGTAGGTCCATGAAATAACTCAAGGAGAAAAAGCTGTTCTTCTAATCTGACGAGAGGAATCGGAAAGGTAAGAGACTTTTGTATAACAGCCGCTATTGTTTCCTTTGGGATCTCCGGAAGAAATTTCGAAATAACTTCACAGCCGATCTCATGAAGAGTACTTCGGTCGAACTGATCAATAAATGGCTGTGAAAGCTTGGGAATTTCCTCTGGAACATACAGCCCACCATCAGGCGCCAATCCTTGAAGGAGTACTGTTGAGAAATCTACTCCCGGACTTTTTCCAAGAACGCTGTAAAATTTCATTTTACCGCTAACACTTTGGCACCTTCCATGTTGACCTTCGAAACAAAGACATCGCATTTCACATTTGCAGCAATCTTGAATGCAGTAACCATCGCGGAAGAAATCCTTTTCGCTGCAGTGTATGAATAAGCTACGGCAAACATTGAAGGACCCGAACCCGAAATTGAGCATCCGAAGGCACCGGCTTTTATGGCTGCTTGTTTGACTTTTCGAAATCCCGGGATAAGTTTTGCACGAACCGGTTCGATGATGACATCCTCTACACATTTGCCGACTAGTTGTGCGTCGCCGTTCATTAACCCTACTGTCAATCCACTCACGTTTCCCCATTGCTGTACTGCACTTGGTAGTGGAATGTTTTTGGGAAGAATTTGTCGAGCGATCTTTGTTTTTACGATGCAGTGGGGATGCACAACTATCCATACAATAGTATTCTTGATTGGGATAGAAACAATATCCATCGGCCTGTAACTTCGAATGAGACACAACCCGCCAAGCAGTGATGGCGCGGCATTATCGGCATGAGGGGAGCCGGAAGCTTTGCGTTCACCTTCAACGGCGAATCGTAAGAGATCGATCTTCTTCAGCGGTTTTGGCAGAAGTGCATTGACTGCAACTACTGAAGCAACACTGCTTGCCGCCGAACTTCCAAGTCCGGAACCGATCGGCATCCTCTTCTCAAGTACCATATCGATACCAAATGGAGGGTTGAACTCTTGTAACATAAGTGAGGCGACATGCGCTGCGACATTATCTTTTGCGCTTACAGGAACATCAGAATGTTTAGCACGAACTGAAAATTTCAGCCCGCGTTCTCGAGTACGAAAAGCAACTACGAAGTCACCCGGCTTGTTAATGGCAAGTCCTAACACATCAAATCCAGAACCGAGATTCGAAATCGACGCCGGTGCATATACGCTAACACGTTTTTCTTTCACTAGACTTCCATTATGATGGTAAGTAATGCAGCAACTTGAGAATATCCGAGAACACGCCCATGGCAGTGACGTCCGCCCCGGCTCCGGGTCCTTGCACCACCAGCGGCGTCGTTGCATAACGTTTCGTTGTAAACGTAATACTGTTGTCCGTTCCCGACATTGAAGCAAAAGGATGGCTGGATGGATACTCTCTAAGTCCGGCGGATGCTTTCCCATGTTTCAATGTGCCGACATAACGGAGAACCGTCCCCTGTTTCTTCGCTTTTTCGTAACGCCGTTGCATCGCGGCATCATAGCGTGCATAGTGTTTGTAGAACTGCTGTGAGAACACACCCTTTCTGAGTGAGGTCTTCACAAGGTTTTCAATCTTGATGTCTTCGAGTTCCATAGTCAAATTCATTTGCCGGGCAAGAATCAATAACTTCCTACCGACGTCCTGACCCGACAAGTCATCGCGGGGATCCGGTTCAGTAAATCCATGACGCTGTGCATCTGCAACCAGTGTACTGAACGGCTTTTTCCCGTTATATGTATTGAATAAATAGCTCAACGTTCCGGAGAAAATTCCTTCGATTATCAGGATCGTATCGCCGCTTGCAATCAGGTCTTGCATTGTCGATATGATCGGCAATCCCGCCCCGACATTTGCTTCATACAAGAAATATTTCTGACGTTCTTTCATCAAGCTCATGAGTGCTGCGTACCGTTTCCAAGGCAGAACGTTTGCTTTCTTGTTCGGCGTGATAATGTGCATGTTAGCTTTTACGAACTCAGGATATGCATCGACGATTTCTGTGCTTGCCGTACAATCTACTAACGCTGTATTTGTCAATTGAAGACTTGCAATGCTGTGTGCAAGCTCGATAGGGTTTTTCCCCTTCTGCGATGTATTCAACGCTTCTCGCCAGCGTGTCAAATCCAATCCTTGAGGCGAAACACAATACCGCTTGCTGTCTGAAATTCCACAAACAGTAACTTCATAGCCCTGAGCATGCAGATACGTTTTCTGCTGATGAAGCTGCCGTAACAGCGCAGAACCGATATTACCGACCCCGACAACGACAAGTGAAAGATGCTTGCGTTTATCGAAGAATGCCTGATGAACAACATTCAGTGCGCGTATCTTTTGCGACGCATTGATCACGAACGAAATGTTCCGCTCCGACGCGCCTTGAGCAATAGCAGAAATATTGACACTATTGCGTCCAAGGGCTTCGAAGACTTTCCCTGCAACACCGGGCGTGCCCTTCATGCCTTCCCCAACGATGGCGACAATTGTTTGTTTATCGTTTTCATCAAGAACAGTTATGCGATTCTGAAACTCGTAGCGAAATTCGTGAGCAACCGCCTTCCGTGCTCGCACTGACTCAATCGTGCTTACAGCGAAACAAATAGTATGTTCCGACGATGCCTGCGAAATAAGAATGACGTTGACATGATGATCGGCAAGCGCACGAAAGAGTCGTTCTGCAGTTCCCGGCACACCAACCATACTTAGCCCTCTCAGCGTAAAGAGCGTGATACCATCGATCGAAGTGATCCCTTTTGCAACGGCTTCCCAATCATCTCTACGGGATCGTAGATTGATACGGTTAGAGATCAGCGTACCCGAAGCGGATGGATTCATCGAGTTCTTGATCAGGACAGGGATGTTCTTAGCCACCGCGGGAGCGATAGTTGCTGAGTGCAGCACCTTCGCTCCGAAGTAAGAGAGCTCCATCGCTTCTTCATACGACATCTTCGGCAATACGAACGCAGAAGGAACAACCTGTGGATCTGCGCTGAGGATGCCATCGACATCCGTCCAGATTTCTATCATCGATGTATTGAGCGCAGCACCGATAATTGCCGCCGAATAATCCGAGCCGTTCCTGCCTATCGTGGTTGTGCGGCCATCTTCTGTAGCTCCGATAAAACCAGTAACAACCGGAATGAGTTTCTTTGAACTCTTAGCAAACAACTGCTTGAAATATTTTTGAAGCGCTTTGTTCGTTTGATTGAACAGGACGTTAGCCTGCGTGAAGTGTTCATCGGTAACAATGAGTCCGCGGGTATCGACGTAACACGTAGGCTGTTTATGATGAAGAAAGGACGAAATGATGATTGCAGAAAGTCGCTCACCGAAACTTGCCACGAGGTCAAGCGCGCGCGGCGGGCAGTGGCGCAGAAGATTGATGCCTTGCAATATCTTCTGCAACTCATCGAGCTGTTGTTGAACAAACGTGTGCTGAGTTCTCTTGCCGGATTTGCCGGCAAGATGGTTCAACGCCTCGATGTGCCGTTGTGCAAGTTTTTTGTAGAGAAGAAGGTAGCTTACATCGCCTGCCTCAGCAAGCCGGGCACACTCAAGCAGTTGATTGGTAACGCCTTGAAATGCCGAGACAACGACAACGACGCGCTCTTTCTTCGCCGCCGCAAGCACAATCTTAACTACGCTGCGTATGTGCTCAGGACTTGAGACCGACGACCCACCAAACTTGAGAACTTTCATTTCACCCAATATTCATATTGAAAAACAATCATAGGTATGTAAACCCCTATTAAGCTTCGGACACTTTGACCTAAGTAAACTTCGCGGAATTTAATCCGTTACTTGTCCCGCGAAGCGGGATTGAAGAATATAAGAAAACGAGCGGGGATTACAAAAGACAAGGCAGTGCAACTTCCCGAAAGTTTAAAACTTTCGTGAAGTTAAGTCGGGCTTACCCCGCCTTCTTCAGCGCTTCAGCGCCGGAGACGATTTCGAGGAGTTCCTTTGTGATGGATGCCTGACGGGCTTTGTTGTAGGAGAGCTGCAAGTCGCGTATCAGATCTGAAGCATTGGTTGTCGCGTTGTCCATGGCGGTCATACGCGCTCCTTGCTCGGCGGCGTTGGATTCTAACAGCACTCGCCAAAGCTGGAAATTGAGATGCTTCGGGACTAGTGCGGAGATGATTTCTGCGCTCGAGGGCTCGTAGATATAATCAATGGGAGATTGCAGATTGCGGATTGCAGATTGCGGATTTGTTTCTGCAGAAGGAATCGGAAGAAATTGTTCTATGACAACGCGCTGCTGAATAATGGATTTGAATTCGTTGTAGATGATCTCCACGCGGTCGTACTCGCCTTTGAGGTATCTTTGGACAACTTCTGTGACGATGCCTTGTGCGGTGCTGAAGTTCAACGTGCCGTAGATACCGATATGCTTACTAATGATGTTGTAGCCGTTCTTTGTGAAAAAATCGCTTCCCTTTCTGCCGATACAGACGAGCTTGAGGTTTCCTGCAGATTGCATGTCTGCATACTTCGTCCTGATGTGGCTTACTGCCGAACGGATGATATTGGCGTTGAACGCCCCGCACAATCCGCGATCAGCAGTGACAACAATGATTGCAACTTTAACAACCTCACGCTTCTCGAAGAGCGGGTTCGTTGTAACATCGATGACTCCGGCAAGGTGCTGAAGGAGCTCTTTCATCTTCTTCGCATACGGTCGGGCAGAAATTACCGCATCCTGAGCACGGCGGAGTTTTGCCGCGGCAACCATCTTCATCGCCTTGGTAATCTTCTGCGTGCTTTTTACGCCACTGATGCGCCGGCGGATTTCTCTAAGAGTAGCCATTCAATAATCTTATCAGGATTTTATTTCTATGTTTGATAGTGAAAATTCCAAGCCCCAATATTCAAATGTAAATTTCCAAATATATTGGATATTGAGATTTATTTGTAATTTGTTGTTTGAGATTTGAAATTTCCGCTATGATGTTTTAAATGTTGCCACAAATTCTTTAGCAATTGCATGCAGCTTCTGCTGAAGCACATCGGGCAAGTCTTTCTTCTCTGCAATTTCTGTCAGTACGTCACGATATTTGAGCTCAATCATCTCAAGCAAATCACGTTCGAATCGCTGGACATGAACGACCGGAATGCCGTCCAAATAACCGTTTGTTCCGACAAAAAGACTGACAACCTGTTTTTCGACAGTCATAGGAACGTACTGTCCCTGTTTGAGAAGCTCGACGAGACGCGAGCCGCGCGTCAACTGTGCCTGCGTGGCTTTATCGAGATCAGAGCCGAACTTCGCGAACGCTTCAAGCTCGCGATACTGCGCAAGATCGAGACGAAGTCGACCGGCAACTTTCTTCATCGCTTTGATTTGTGCATTGCCGCCGACACGCGATACCGAGATACCGACGTTAATGGCAGGTCGCACACCGGAGTTAAACAATCCGGGCTCAAGATAAATCTGACCATCGGTAATTGAAATGACGTTGGTGGGGATGTACGCCGATACGTCACCCGCCTGCGTTTCAATCACAGGGAGTGCTGTTAAACTACCGCCGCCGAGGTCTTCATTAAGCTTCGATGCACGCTCTAACAAACGTGAGTGGAGATAGAAAACGTCTCCGGGGTATGCTTCACGTCCGGGCGGGCGACGAAGTAACAGCGACACCTGCCGGTATGCCTGTGCATGCTTCGACAAGTCATCATAAATCACGAGCGCGTGCCTGCCGCTATCGCGGAAGAATTCGCCCAGTGTGGCGCCGGAGTATGGAGCAATAAACTGCATCGGCGATGGATCGCTGGCATTCGCAGCGATAACAGTTGTGTAATCCATAGCGCCAGATTCTTGCAGCTTCGCAACGACTTGCGCAACAGTAGAACCCTTCTGTCCGATTGCAACATAGATACAATAGACGGGCTTCACGCTGCGTTTCTTCGATTCTTCTGTGTGAGTAAATTTTTGGTTGATAATTGCGTCGATAGCAACGGCAGTTTTTCCTGTCTGGCGATCACCGATAATCAGCTCGCGCTGACCTCGCCCGATGGGAATCATGCCATCAACTGCTTTGATACCTGTTTGCAACGGCTCTTTCACCGGCTGACGCTGAATGACACCGAGCGCCTTACGTTCAATAGGGAGAAATTTTTCAGTCTTGATTGCACCGCGGCCATCGATAGGTTGTCCCAGCGGGTTGATGACGCGTCCCAGCAATTGCTCGCCGACGGGCATCGAGGCAACGCGGCCGGTACGCTTCACCGGGTCACCCTCTTTGATTTTTGTGGTTTCACCAAACAGCACGCATCCGACATTGTCTTCCTCGAGGTTCAGCACCATGCCGAATACGTTGTTGGGAAATTCCACAAGCTCGCTTGCCATCACTTTCGAGAGGCCGTACACACGCGCAATACCGTCGCCGACTTGCAATACCGTCCCGACATCATAGACATCGACTTCTTTTTCAAATCCTGAAAGCTGTTTCCGCAAAATTGCGGAGACTTCATCTGGTCGTACTTCTGCCATTACTTGTTCCTTTTAATCTAGATTTTTGTTTTCGTCTTAATGTAGTTTATAACTCTTGCATTCTTATTAGTATTCATACGATAAGCACCAAATCACAAACTTCAAATCTCAAACAATTTCCAAATATCAATCACCAAAAATATCAAAAACATTTTTTGAATTTGAATATTGGAGCTTATTTGGAATTTGTAAATTGGATTTTGGAATTTATCCGCCTTCCACAAATCGTTCACGCAATACTTCCAACTGATGCCGCACGCTGGCATCCCATACCGTATCATCGTGCTGCACCATGAAGCCGCCCTTCAGCGCAGGATCAATCACATACGACATACGCACGTTCTTCTTTGTTGCAGTTTCAATCTGGCTGATGAGTTGCTTCTCCTGTTCGGGTTTAAACGCAACAGCAGTACGCGTAGTCACACGAAGAATCCCCAACCGTTCATCACTAAGTTTCGAGAACTGTTGGATGATTTCAGGCAACAAACCTTCGCGCCCCTTTCCGGCAAGCAAGAGCACAAACTTCAGTGTCAGTTCGCTCGTTTTACCCTGAAGTATCTCGGTCAGTACGCGTTTCTTTTTCTCGTTATTCACAACCGGGCTTTTGAGAAAGAGAGTAAACTCCTTCGAATCCTTCACGAGTTTCTCAAGCGATGTGAGGTCATTGTTCACATCATCGAGCTTTTTCATTTCTTCAGCAACACCGATCAATGCCAGCGCGTAACGATACGCGGCGCGAAATTCACTCATTCGTCATTAATTCTTTGGAAGTTCTTTCAAATACGCATCGACAAGCTTACGATGCCTGTTCTCATCGAGCGTTTCGTCGAGAATTTTCTCCGCCGCTTTAATGGCAAGATTTGCCACCTCGCTGCGAAGCTGTGAGAGCGCCGCTTCCTTATCACGTTCGATTTCCTGCTTTGCCTGTTCAACAATTTTGCGTGATTGCCGATTTGCCTGTTCAAGAATATCATTCTTGAGCTTTTCACTCAATGCGCGGCCTTCATTAAGAATGCGATGCGCCTCAGTCTCAGCGAGGGCAAGCTGTTTACGATTCTCTTCAAGAATCAGTTCAGCCTCTTGTTTGGCTTGCTCTGCGCGTTCGATGGAATGCTGAACGTGCTCTTCACGCTTCCGCAGCGCTTCCAGCAACGGTTTCCACGCAAACTTGCGAAGGACAATGAGCAGCAGAGCAAAAGTGACAAATGTCCAGATAATTAATCCGGGATTAGGATCTAACATAGATATACTCGTCGTTTATTATGAACTCTTTGCCTACGGCAAAGAGGATTGGTTTATTTCAGTGCAAGTAGAATACAGATCACGAGCGCGAAGAACGTCGCACCTTCGATAAGCGCAGCTGCGATCAACATCGAGGTACGCACTTGGCCCGCAGCTTCCGGCTGACGACCGCTTGCTTCCATTGCGGCTGCAGCAAGTTTACCGATACCAAGTCCAGCGCCGATGACAGTAATTCCTGCCCCGATACCTGCAGCGAGATATGCAAATAATTTTGGATCCATTCTAATTCTCCTATGATAATTGTGATGTGTGGATAGTATAGTTCATTAATGTCCCTGACCGTCATCGCCATTCGCATGAGCGGCTTGAATGCCGAGTCCCATAAAAAGAGAGGTCAGCATTGTGAAAATATATGCCTGTAAAAATGCAACAAACAATTCTAACATATTGATGCCGAGCGCAAATGCAATCGGTACCGGTACAATGTAGATGCTCTTAAAAAGGAAAATCAATCCTAAGAGCGAGATGATAACAAGATGCCCACCGGTCATATTCGCAAAGAGACGGATGCACAAGGCGAACGGCTTGGTGAACAGCCCCAGAATTTCTATGGGGATCATGATGGGCCACAATATCCAGTGCACACCCCCGGTAAGATGTGCCAGATAATGACCGAACCCTAGCGCACGAATCGCTGCTGTTTGGATCATTATAAATGCAATAATGGCTAGCCCAGCAGTAACATTGACATTGCTGGTTGATGTCGCGCCGTAGGGAATCATTCCTAATAAATTCATTGTAAGAATAAAGAAGAACGTTGTAAGCAAATACGGTAGATACAGCAATCCTGCTTTGCCCATGTTAGGGACAGCTATTTCATCACGAATAAACACCACGAATACTTCGATGAGGTTACCGAGACCTTTTGGTGCCATCGATTTGATATTTTTTCTAGCAGCCAATACTGTCAACACTATAACTATCAATGCAGCGACCCAGAGAAAGACCACGTGTTTGGTGATCGAAAGATCAAGCGTCACGCCGCCGATGTTGATTGGATCGAAGTGAGGCAAATGGACATGCCCCAGAAACGGCAACTCAAGCTCGCGCGAATCGTGGGCGTGCTTGAACAACTCGGTGAATAAATTTCCCCCGCTATTCCCTCCATGCTCTCCTTGAGCGGCGGCGGCTAACGTATCATGGACAACTTCATGCTCTTGTGGAATAGGACTCAACACGTAGAATTAACTTTGCTGTTTATTGTACACTTGTTTCTGAATGTATAAAACCTCTAAGGTTAAAAAAACGACATAAAAAATACCCATCGAAGCGATGAGTGCGGCAACGTGAAACGCAAATACTTTAATCAACAATACCAGCGTTCCTGCCATAAGGAACATCCGTATGCCCGTGCCGCCAAGGACATATTTAAAAAAGGTTGTTATCGACTTGCCTGACGAAAACTCAATCGCCGCATATCCAAGCAACACATTGATTGTTGTAAGCAGTGCACCTGTAATCACCGCTTTTGTAATCTCATCATCGTTGAACCTTACCAACGGATATACTGCTATTCCACTAATAATGATCAGAGCTACACATATTTGTTTCGGGAACGACATATTAATGCTTCTCATTGTCTTTTTCTTGTCTTGCTGACTCATTACCTACTTCGACGGCAGTTTTTATTAACTTGTACAGACCGCCGCCTGCACCAGCAAGCACTCCGACTATCATGCACCAGGGACTTGTACCTAATTTTTCATCTATCCAGCGACCGGCATACAAAAACAATACTATCGCAGCAGCCAACTGGAGACCTCCGCCGAACAAGCGAGCACCACCACGGTAAGCCTTTAATGAAGTTTCTACACCCCAACCAGTTTTCTTCTCGTCAGGGTATGACATTTGAATTACCGATCTTCTGCCTTGCGAACTTCCGGCTTTAGTTCGACAACATTCGGCACAGCGATCTTTTCCGACATCATACACTTCCCGTCAAACATAGCGCCTTCATCGATCACTAACTTTGCTGCACGAATATCACCGTGGACAACCGCTTTTGCTTCTAATACTAATTTCTCCTGCGCAATAATGAGCCCCTTAATCTTTCCGCCGATCGTGACGCTCTTTGCCGAGACGTTGCCTTCAACATCTCCTGTATTTCCGATGGAAATATTCTGTGTTGCCATCACTTCACCGATGACTTTGCCATCGACGCGGATACTGCCTGGCGTTCGGAGTTTACCTTCTACTACTGTTCCTGCCGCGATGAGATTCAATTCACTTGATGCTACTTCTGTTTTCATAGTACTTGGCTCCTCTATTGTGTTGTTAACAAATAGTTAGCGGGATCGTACGGAATACCGTTTTTCCAAACTTCATAATGCAGATGCGGTCCAGAACTTGTTTTCCCGGTGTTGCCAAGGAGCGCAATAACCTCGCCGCGTTTTACCGAAGCACCAATATTCTTCATCAGCGCTTCATTGTGTTTATACACTGTTACATATCCGAGACTGTGAGCTATCATCATCATCATGCCATCATCATATGTCCAGCCGGAGAATACGACATTGCCGTCGGCAGAAGCAAGTATCGGGCTTGAAATCTTACTCACCATGTCAATTCCATAGTGATACTTATCTTTATCAAACCCTCGGCTGACATATCCATCAACCGGAACAGTCAATGGAAAATCACGTAATACAGCTTTTCCAGTTACTTCTTGTTGTTCCACCGTTGCTTTGAACTTTGGCGTAAGCGGCTGAGAGAATTCAGCGGCGCCTGAAAGTGTATTCTGAAATTTCTTCGTGGAGGTCTTTTCACTTTGTGCTTCATTGTCGTTTATATCCGCTGACGTCGTCGGTATCGATGTACCAGCAATCAGGCTGTTATCTTCTAAAACAATGTTCTCGCCAAGAGCTTTTCGTAAACGCAGGTTATAGCTTCGTAACACCATCATCTCATGAAGAAGGTTTGATACCTGATCTTGAATAGCGAGGATTTGTTTACCATACCGTTGTTCTATTTCAGGATTAGAAACAGGCAGCAATCTACGAACAGGGGTATACATCAGAACAACAACGATGATCGCAACAATACCAAAGAACAGTGCAAAAAGAGATGCTATGAAACTCAATTTGCTGGCGGAAAATGACCGCGGCTGTTCCGACTCAGCATCAGGAACTAAAATGAGTGTAAATCTTCGTTTTTTCTTCCGTTCACGAACATTTTCCGCAGACATTGACTCTCATTTTCTCAAACTTTTATCAAAAAACTTGCCTAATATACGAAAATTTGAAAGAATGTCAAAGATAGGTATCCATGATTCATTTATATAAGATGTATCTTTCTCTCATCTCACGATATTGAATAAGTGATTGCTCAACTTTATCAGACAATGCATTACTATTATCATTGAGAAGTGATGCCCGAAATTCAGATGTCCCTGCAAGTCGATCAAATGATGATGGTTGAAATTGCAGCTTATCAGAATACAATTCAAGAATCGTTAGCAGCATATTCAATGCAGCATGAACAGGTTGAAATGTCGTTCGATTGGTGATATGAACGAAAACTCCACCACACTCTACTCCTTTATATTTTGGATTCGGTACCGCAATAGAATCTGCTTGAGGGATAAACTGTATCGGTTCGAATCTCACACCGGGAATATTGAGTTGATGTAGTTTCACTGAGAATGTATCAGCATCAATCCACGGCGCACCGATATATTCAAACGGCTTCAGTGTTCCTCGACCCTCAGTAACGTTCGTTCCTTCAAATAAACATGTCCCGGGATACACAGTTGCTGTTGCGAGTGTTTTCATATTCGGTGATGATGGAATCCATGGCAATCCGGTCTCATTGTACCACATCTCGCGCTTCCAGCCTTCCATTGGAATCACGGTGAGATCGACATTCGATTTTTCTCCAAGCCACTTTTCGCCAACGATCATCTTTGCAAGCTCACCAAGAGTAAGCCCATGACGAATGGGAATGGGAAACAATCCTACGAACGATTTGAATGCACTATCCAACACCGGACCCTCTATATCAATACCGTTGACAGGATTCGGACGATCAAGAACAACAAAGCTCTTGTTATTCTCTGCCGCTGCTTCCATCGCGTATGCCATCGTACTCGCATAGGTATAAAACCGAGCGCCAACATCCTGAATATCGAAGAGAAGCATATCTACATTTTGTAACATCTCAGGTGTCGGTTTTTTTTCTTTCCCATACAATGAATACACAGGCAACTTCGTTTTTGCATCAAAGTCTCTCTCAACTTTTACTCCTGCCGCAGACATACCGCGTATGCCGTGTTCGGGACCGAACAACGCCGTGACCTTCACACCTAAACTGATGAGCGTATCGACGAGATGTGTCCCATTCGGCAGGAGCGATGTATGATTACAGATGATGCCGACACGTTTGCCGGCAAGAAGTTCAAGATGTTTTTCAACTATCATTTCAGCCCCAAAACGTACACGTTCCGCGCACGTTGCTAAACTAAATACTAGCAACACCAAACCAGCAACCATCAACAACGAACTAATTCTTATACGCATATCTCCCACCTCATATCATGATTTTATGTTTGATTATTGCCCACGCCGCCAGCGTCATCCCATCCCATATTTCTCCAGCGATGATTTTTTCTTCAAACTCCTGAGGAGTAAGGTGAACGTGCTCAAACTCTTCAGTCTCATCGTGGTGAGCAGGAGCTGGCGAAAGATTGCGCGCAATATATATTTTGCAGATTTCATCTGCCACTCCATTGTAAGGGCAGAACTCTCCAACGAAACTCAACTCTTGCGTCTGAAAACCTGTTTCCTCCGCAAGCTCGTGTCTCGCCGTTTCTTCGTATGACGAATCTTCCTTCACACTGCCACATGGGAATTCCAAGCTCTCACGATTGCAAAGGTAGCGATATTGATTTACGAGAATCAATTTTCCGTCATTCATGAGAGGAATGATCATACTCGATCCTTTCACGTGAACATAATGATACTCACCCTGTTTGCCTGAGGGAAGTTCAGTAACGTCTTTACGATATGTCCACCAAGGATTTTTCAGCTCGAATTCCTGACGAAGTTTTTTCCAGGGCTTTAGCGCCACAGTACTATTTCTTCCAATGGTTTTCGATGGATATCAGGAACTGTCACGTTTTCAGCGGGATATCCGACGGGGATAAGTAAGAACGGTTTCTCGTTAGCTGGGCGGTTTAGGATTTTCTGGAGAAAGTTCATCGGGCTTGGTGTATGCGTGAGCGAAACAAGACCGGCATTGTGGACTGCCGCCAGCAAAAATCCGCACGCAAGTCCCACTGATTCTTTCACGTAATAATTCTTTCTCACCTTCTCACCTTCTTTTTCGTAATCTATTGAGAAGACAACAATGAGTGCGGGTGCGATTTCGAGAAAGTCTTTGTGCCAATCGGTACCGAGCGCGGCGAGGTCATCCAGCCATTCTTGCGGCATACGATGCTCGTAATTCTCTTTCTCCTCTGTTTCTGCAGCGATACGAATCTCATGCTTCAGTTTCGGATCGGTAACAACAACGAAACGCCATGGCTGTTTGTTCGCACCAGATGGCGCTGTGCCTGCTGTGTGGATGAGCGTTTCGAGCAGTTCTCTGGAGATCGGCTTCGATGAGTATTCTCTCACGGTGCGGCGACAATTGCAAAGCTCATAAAATTCTCGTGCACGCTTGAGTTGTTCCTCTGTTGAGAAAGCAAACGGGTGATATGGGATAAAGTTTGGCATAGAAGAAAATTCTTTCTCGTAAGGGCTGGAGATGTCCAGCCCTTACACAAGTATTTAACAACGCCAATATAGGATTTTTCATTCAAATGTGCCATGCACTGGAATTTATCCCGCCGAAGGCGGGAAGGTGCGTGGCATTTTTCCAGTTGCTTGACACAAGAATGAATTTTCTGTATCTTAATCCAATCTTCCTATCACAACTATTATCTAAGAATGCAACACCCGGAATGGTGGAAAGACTTCTTCTCCGGACTCACGATAGAAATGTGGCGAAATGCTGTCAATGAGGAACACACGAGCAAGGAAGCAGATGTTATTGAACGATTCTTACAATTAAAACCGCACGCCAATATCCTCGACGTGCCGTGCGGCAATGGTCGAATTGCACTCGAACTCGCGTCTCGAGGATATCAACTCACAGGTATCGATATATCATCGGGCTTTTTGGACGAAGCCCGGTCTAATTCTATAAAACTACAACTGAATATCATCTGGGAACAACGCGAAATGCGCGATCTCCCTTGGCATAATGAGTTCGATGGCGTATGCTGCTTCGGCAACAGCTTTGGCTTCCTTGATGACAAAGGCAATGCTGACTTTCTCAAAGCTGTCAACCGTACGCTAAAACCGAAAGGACGATTCGTCCTTGACGCATGCAGTGTAGCGGAAAATGTTCTCCCGCAGATGCAACCGCATACCGAGATGCAGATAGGAGATATCCAGTTTATCGAAGATAACCATTATGATCATATGTTCGGCAGACTCGACACTGACTACACATTCATCAAAGATGGCAACGTCGAGAAAAAATTCGGCTCTCATCGTCTTTACACATATCGTGAGATTTGCCGACTCCTCGAAGATGCTGGATTTTCAAATTATGAAGGATATGACTCTTCCGGTCAATCACCATATACGTTTGGCTCGCAGGGGCTTATCTTCGTTGCAACAAAAGAATAATAATCAATTTCACACTAAGGAGTGATAGTATGCGTACCACAATAATAGTTCTATTCACACTCATGTTAATAGGAAATGCTCTTGCTGACATCAAGGGTCAGGAAGTACAATACACTGCCGACAGCGTAACACTGAAAGGTTATCTTATCTATGATTCCAACTTCAAGGGCAAGCGGCCCGGCGTGCTCGTTGTTCATGAATGGTGGGGACATAACGATTATGCCCGTAAGCGCGCGCGCTTGCTGGCTGAGCTCGGATATACTGCGCTGGCAGTAGACATGTACGGCGACGGCAAGCAGGCAGCTCATCCCGATGATGCCGGTAAATTTGCCGGCGAAGTCATGCAGAATATGGCTGCCGCTACTTCGCGGTTCCTTGCAGGAATGACACTGCTCAAACAGCACGAGTCCGTTGACACCTCCAAGATTGGTGCAATAGGTTACTGCTTTGGCGGTGGTATAGTCCTTAACATGGCTCGGTTAGGCATTGACTTGAAAGGTGTCGTAAGCTTCCATGGTAGTCTTGCCGCGGCGGCAACGGTTAAGAAGGGTGGTGTGAAAGCAAAAGTGCTCGTGTGTCACGGTGCTGTGGATAAGTTCATCTCTCAAGAAGATGTCACAAACTTCAAAAAGGAATTGCAAGATGCGAACGTCGATTTTTCATTTAAGTCGTACAAAGGTGCAATGCACAGCTTTACAAATCCTTCGGCAAATGAGTATGGAAAAAAGTTCAATCTTCCTCTCGCCTATAATGCAACAGCAGACAAAGATTCCTGGAATGATATGAAAGCGTTTTTCAAGCGGGTGTTTGCGAAGAAATAAATACATGCCACGCACAGCAAATTATCCCGCTGAAAACGGGAAGGTGCGGGAAATTTTAAACCTAATAATAACGTGAGCTTGAAAATAGAAAAGATTTACGTTACATTACTCTCGTAATTCAACGGGGAGTTATCAAATAAGAGACTGGATGAGGTTTATGATACAACCAAAAATAATGATCCCAACGTATTTGACGATAGTCTTCATTGCTCTTGTGTCTCTTGCTGGAAGTGCCTGTTTTGCGCAAGACATTCCTCCGCTTGAGCCCATCAGCAAGTATTACAAAACGCTGGCTGAGTTGAACGCATCACCCAATCCTTCCCGAGCGGCGATGGATACGATTATCTTCCCGTGGACCGACTATAGCACCAAGTCGCTTATGGCGACAATGCACACCTTCTATTTGAATTCTGAGGATTCGACAAAACTTCACACGCTCATACGCTACCCCGCAAACAGCTCCGACCAAACGAGGGCTGAGTTAGATTACGTTTTAAACGTTCAAGAGACCAGAACAAAAGAACAAATCAAGCGGTCTGAGTTTATCGCCAACGGCGGTCCTTTCCCCATTACTATCGATGCAAGCGACTCAAGCATTGTACAACACGGGCGAAGGTCATTTTTTATTGCCACCCCCGTCGGGAAATGGTTCACTGCTGATAATTTTCTGGCTATTACACAACTCATAACAAACTGTATCGAAGACATCCGGCTCACGGAATTTTTCCTGAAAAGAGATTTCAAGCGGTCGCGCCCCTATCATCTTGAGCCGAAGCTTAAACCTCTGACAATTATAGCCACACCTGCCTTCCCGAGCGGACATACGTTGTGGGCGTATGCAGAAGCGTATGTATTCGGCGAGATTATTCCTGAGAAGCGGGAGGCGTTCTTGAAGTTAGCGGATGAAGTCCGCTGGTCGCGCGAAGTGCTGGGCATCCATTTCCCCAGCGATAATGAAGCAGCAAGAGTTATTGCGTGGCATTTGCTGAAGTCGTGGCACCACAACTCCAAGTTCATGAGCGATTTGGAGAAAGCGAAGGCGGAGTGGCGGGAGAAGAAGAAACTGTATGAACAAAAGAAGTAAAAAAGTAATATTACGTTTTTTCAGAAACGTTATGACGGACATTCGCACAACACAATTGGAAAATTAACCTACTGTGATCATGTTTTATGATTAGTCATTGAAACAAAATTGAACGTATATACATGCACCTCTCTCATAAGCGTTTCCGCAAACATTTCACAAGAAAGAAGTCAATACTATGACCATTCTACGTATACTTTGCCTCACCAGCTCCATTTCGTTATTGTTCCTGGGAAGCGTTAGCGCCCAATGGGTACAACTCAATGGCCCGAGTGCCACTCGCACTCTAGCTGTTGCGGGGGCTAATCTCTTTGCAGGGACGGAGAGCGACGGTGTTTTTCTTTCAACTGATAGCGGAGCAAGTTGGACCGCAGTTAATTCAGGCTTGACCTACTCAACCGTTTACTCTCTTGCCATTAGCGGCGCGAATATCTTTGCAGGAACCACTGGAGGTGTTTTTCTTTCAACGAACAACGGGAGAAGCTGGACTACGGAAAATACGGGCATGATCCAAACTTACGTCTTCGCTCTTGCGGTAAGTGGCACCGATCTCTTTGCCGGGACAGATAGTGGACGTGTTTTTCTTTCCACCGACAATGGATCTACCTGGGTGTCCACGAGCGCGAGCGCAGAGTTTGATAATGCTGCCGTGGTGTCGCTTGCGGTGAGCAGCACTAATCTCCTTGCAGGAACTTTTGGTAGAGGTGTTTTTATTTCCGATAATAACGGATTAAGCTGGACAGCAGCAAACAATGGCTTGACAAACTTTTACATTAACTCTCTTGCGGTAAGCGGGACAAATTGGTTTGTAGGGACTAATGGCGGGATTTTCCGCTCTACGAACAACGGGGCGAACTGGACTGCAGTGAACTACGGTTTAGCGTACAGCACTTTTTTATCTCTTGCATTGAGTGACTCAAATCTTTTTGCCGGGACCAACGGTGGTGGCGTATTTCGCTCCACGAATAACGGGGCAAGCTGGACGGATGCAAATTTCGGTATAGCGGGTAGGACTATTTTTTCACTTGCGGTGAACGGATCAAATCTCTTCGCAGGAGCAGATGCCGGCGTTTTTCTTTCAATAAACAATGGGTCCAATTGGACGCTAACAAGTACAAGTACCCGGTTGAAAAGTACTGCTGTAGTGTCTCTGGCTATAAGCGGAACGAATCTCTTTGCAGGAACAACTGGTGCAGGCGTTCTTCTCTCGACGAACGATGGCGCGAGTTGGACTACTGTTAATTCCGGCTTGGCGGACTCCTATGTTTTGTCTTTCGCTATTATCGGTACAAATCTTTTTGCAGGAACATTAGGTGGTGTTTTTCGTTCCACGAACAACGGGGCAAGCTGGACTGCAGTCAATACTGGTTTAACTTATCTTACTACTAATTGTCTCGCCGTCAGTGAGGCAAATCTTTTTGCAGGTACTCATGGCGGTGGTGTCTTTCATTCCACAAACAACGGAGCGAACTGGACAGCTATAAATAGTGGCTTGACAAACTTTTACATTAACTCTCTTGCGGTGAATGGGAGTAGCATCTTTGCGGGGACTTATGGTGGCGGCGTCTTCCTTACCACTAACAACGGGGCCAACTGGACTGCTGTTAATTCCGGCTTGGCGGACTCCTATGTTTTGTCTTTCGCTATTATCGGTACAAATCTCTTTGCAGGAACATCAGGGGGTGTTTTTCGTTCCACGAACAACGGAGAAAGTTGGGCTGTGGCCGATTCTAATTTTCCGAATTTTTCTGTATACTCTTTTGCTGTAAGCGGAATTAATCTTTTTGCAGGAACTAGTGGTGGCGGCATTTTTCTGTCCACGAACAACGGAGAAAGTTGGGCTACAGTTAATTCCGGCTTAACGTACTCCTCTGTCACCTCTCTTGCTGTAAACAGTACGGATATCTTTGCAGGAACTTATTACGGCGGTGTCTGGAAAAGGCCCATATCAGAAATGATCACCTCGGTGGACCGTTTTTCAGCTGATCTACCAAGTGAGTTTGAACTTAACCAGAATTTTCCGAATCCGTTTAACCCAAACACTACGATTGAATTCTCACTTCGCCACTCTGAGTTTGCAAACTTACAGGTATTCAATTTGCTTGGCACGCAGATCGCATCGCTCGTGTCAGAGAATCTACCAGCTGGCACCTATCAGGTTGAATGGACTCCCAAAGAAGTAGCAAGCGGTGTTTACTTTTATCGCTTGCATGCAGGTACCATCATTCAGACAAAAAAACTGATTCTTCTCAGATGAACGGGTAACTGTACATAATGCAAAAAACTTCTAATAACGACAACATCGTGAAGGTTGCCTATCGAATTTACAATGATAGTTCGGCACAAACAATTCTGTATAACGAACAAAATAACAACGCCGAAAAATAAAATCTTGTTTTTACCTGCTACGTATCTTCCCGTTTTCAGCGGTATAAATACCGATGCGTGGCAGATCAGGTAACTCTAATCGTAATACTCTAACCCCAAATGTGTAATTAACTCTTCGCCCTTCATGTGGCGTAGTGTGTTCTTCAGCTTCATCAATTGAATGAAGAGGTCATGTTCGGGGTATAGCCCCTTCCCCACCATCGGGCTCTTAAAGTAGAACGAGAGCCACTCCTGTATGCCTTTCATCCCTGCGCGCTGGGCGAGGTCCATAAACAAGACGAGGTCGAGCACGATGGGCGCTGCGAGAATCGAGTCGCGGCAGAGGAAATTCACCTTTACCTGCATCGGGTAGTTCATCCACCCGAAGATGTCGATGTTATCCCAGCTTTCCTTGTTGTCACCGCGCGGCGGATAATAATTGATGCGCACTTTGTGGTAATGATCTTTGTAGAGATCGGGGTAGAGCTCCGGCTGGAGAATGCCTTCGAGCACGGAGAGTTTGCTTTCTTCCTTCGTCTTGAACGATTCGGGATCGTCGAGTACCTCGCCGTCGCGGTTGCCGAGGATATTCGTTGAGAACCACCCGCTCAATCCGATCAAGCGAGCTTTCAGCATCGGAGCGAGAACGGTCTTGAGCAGCGTCTGTCCTGTCTTGAAATCTTTGCCCGAAATCGCAACGCCGCTCTTCTTTGCAAGCTCCATGAGCGCGGGGCAATCGACCGTGAGATTCGGCGCGCCGTTAGCAAACGGCACTCCTTCTTGGAGAGCTGCGTAGGCATACAACATGCTTGGCGCGATATCGACGTGGTTTTTCTTCATTCCATCTTCAAGTTTCTTCAAGCTCTTGTGCACATCGCTAACACTGATGAAGACTTCTGTACTTCCGCACCAGATGAGCACACAGCGATCGAGTTTGTTCTTTGTCTTGAAGTCGCGGATGTCGGCTCTGAGCTGTTCCATTAAATCGAACTTTGTCTTGCCTTTCTTGACGTGCGGGCCCTTCAGCCGCTTCACATAAAACTGATCGAAGACGGCTTTCATCGGGCGAATCGCCTGCAGTTCTTTTTTCACCTCGTCGAGGTGCTCGTTGTGCAGCACGCCTGCATGGACGGCAGATTCGTAGCAGTCCTCGTTACGGATGTCCCACCCGCCGAAGACGAGGTCGTCAAGTTTCGCAAGGTCGACAAATTTTTTGATGAGCGGCGAGCGATGATCGGTGCGCTTGCCGAGCCGGATGTGCCCCATCTGCGTGAGCGAGCCGATCGGCTGGGCGATGCCTTTTCGCAATGCAATGACGCCCGCAAGAAACGTCGTCGAGACGGCGCCGTTGAGTCCGACGATGAGTACGCCAAGCTTCCCTTTTGGTTTTTTGATTGTGTATGATTGTTGCATTGTGATGTTTTCCTTTCAAGTGTAATGAGTGCTATATGCTTTATCGACCCCACCTATAATCCCCGCCCGCTTCGTCGTTTGGGCGGGCTCCCCTTACTAAGGGGAGGAATGTAACAACATCCCCTCCTTACCAAGGAGGGGATTACAGGGGAGGTAAAAAAGCGAACGATGAATATCTAAAGCAAAATACTTTTTATTTCTTCAAACTTCTGTATCGTATGATTTGCCGCTTCGGTCGATGGCGGCATTGCCCAGCTTTTTCTTTTGAGCCAGACGGTGTTGCAGCCGAGTTGCTTTGCCGGCACGATGTCACGTTCGTACGAATCGCCGACAACCCATGCGTTCACCGGCTTGACTTCGAGGTTCTTCAGCGCAAGCGACCAGATTGCAGGGTCGGGCTTTCGCAAACCGACGACAACCGAATCAATCAAGGTAGTAAAATACTTGTACAGCTCAAATTCCCTGCATACGACTTCGAGGTTCCCGTAGAAATTCGAGACGACACCGAGCCGGTAGCGCATCGTGAGTTGTTCGAACATCGGTTTTGTGCGTTGCACGGTAGCGTCGATATCGGCGTAACAGGCATCGAGCATCGATTGCATGACGCCGTCTCGTGCTGAAAGACCGAGCATCTTGAACTGCAGCGACAACTGCTTGCGCAACGTTTCGTAAAACGTCGCCTGCTTGAGCACGGGAACGTCCCCTAACTCTTTCTCCGTGGCGACGAATGCTTTTTCAAAATCGCTTTTCTTGACTGGTACACTGAAGCGTTCATAGAATTCCCAGAACTTCTCGCTCCAGTGTACACCGTCGGTATCAATCGTTCCGCCGAAATCGAAGAGAACTGCTTTCATGCAATTTCCATAACCTTGTGTTGCTGTGAGCCGTTGTAACTCACGTCAAGGAGCTTCATAACCATTCCGGCTTCATTCAACAAATCATCAGCAGTATTCTTCGCTTCGACACGCCTGGCGAATTCTTTAAACAACTCAGCATACCACTTGATATACTGCTTCTTATCGGAAATGTCAGGCATCGTGATTTCTTTTATTCCATCGGCGCTTGTATGAAAAAGCTTTGTTCCGTCATAGGAGAGGCTTCCTTTCGTGCCAATGATGAACACGCTGTTCGCTCGGCTGTTTGCAGCCCATGTGAGGTTAATCTGCACCAACGTCATCGGATATTCAAGTGTCACGAGCGCAGTATCCTCGACGCCATACTCTTGATGTTTTAAGGTTCGCAGGATTGAAGAAACCTTCTGCGGTACACCGAAGAAATATTGTGTGAGGTAAAAATAATGCGCGCCGGTGTCAACCAGTATACCGCCGCCGCTCTGTTTCTTGTTGGTCCGCCACGCAGGATTCCATGCCGCCGTGCCGGAATCTGCATGAAGCCGAAACACGTTGAACTGCGCCAGCGTGACATCGCCAAGTGTTCCTGAGATAATGAACTCGTGAATCGCTTTCCACAACGAAGAATATTTGTATTGGTGACACGGTACAAAGACAATCTTCGCGTTGCGAATTGTTTTCACTACTTCGCCTACTGTTGCTTGCGTTTCCGTCAATGGCTTTTCGCAAATGATGTGGATGCCTTTTGCAGCGCAGGCGTTGATATATTCCGCATGCGTATGCGGCGGCGTACAGATGTCGACAAAATCTAATTGCTCATTGCGTAACAATGAGTTAATGTCTGTATAAAACTTGGTACCCGCAAGATGCTCGCTTGCTTTTTCACGATTCTGTTCGACAACATCCATCACCGCTATAATGTGAAGATGTCGGGATACCTCATCGTCGAGATACGCCGGCACGTGACCGCGCGTGGCAATGTTGCCGAGACCGATAATTGCACCGTTTAGCATAGTTAAATCAATATCTTATTTGCAGGGCTAAAGCCCATTCTTTTTTCATGTTAATATTCCACGACTTGAAGATCGTGGCTATAATTATTTCGTTTGTTCTTCAATTTGCACAAGCAGCTTAGCGCTCAGTCGTTCCTGATGCATCGTCACAAGGATCATAATGAGATTGATAGCGATGATTTCTGTTGCAAAATAAAGC
>Ga0247727_10000671_pt1 | contig 84127 bp, 78 predicted proteins | sample WisWelCaveWW1625_FD_202498 | JGI IMG/M metagenome (GOLD analysis project Ga0247727, IMG submission 202498) | Biofilm microbial communities from Wishing Well Cave, Virginia, United States - WW16-25 | ecosystem: Environmental > Aquatic > Deep subsurface > Groundwater > Cave microbial mat | place...
GCTTCACTGAGCTTACCTTGTGCCTTGAGTACTTCTGCACGTCCATTCTTTGCAAATACATCCTCAGGGTATTCAATAATTATCGCCTCATAGGCGGTAAGTGCATCGTTAAGTTTTCCCAGTGCCTTGAGTACTTCTGCGTGGCCATTTTTTGCAACGACACTTCCTGGATATTCAGTAATTATCTCTTCATAAGCAATAAGTGCATCATTATACCTGCCTTGTGCCTTGAGTATTTCTGCACGTCCGCTCTTTGCAACGACTTCGTCAGGGTATTCATCAATGACGACTTCGTAAGCGGCAAGTGCTTCACTAAGCTTCCCCTGAACCTTCAGCACTTCAGCACGACCACTTTTTACTACAACATCTTCTCCATAAATCGCTGCTTGATCATATGCTTGAGATGCCTCATCTATCTTCCCAAGTCGTAACAAGGCATCAGCATATTGAGACCAGGCTAAATTATCCTCACTGTTCAATTTAATACTCCACCTCGTAAGCTGTAATTGAAGAGAGTACAAACCAAGTTTCTCGGCTTCCATGGCCAGGTCGCAAAGAGATTTGGCAGCGAAAAGTGCTTTCCCACTGATTAGTTGGTATTGCACTAGTTGGTTAGTAACACGGTGTACTTGTTTAAGATTACCGTGCTTCATCTGTTGAATAATAAACTTCTTCATACTCTCCACATTTTTGAAGACTTCTTCTCGGTTTATCGCCTGACGACCTTTGTGGCGAGCTTGTCCTTCCCAGTGTTCAATATCAACCTCAACTTTGTTCGAGGTAATATCTTTGTGGGAGACTGCAGTTCCTCTTAAGGGTTTAACCCAGTCCTGTAACACAGCGCGATAATTCTTCAAGGACTTAATGCGTGGATTTAGTCCCGCATTCAATAGGAATTGGTCGGCTTCTTCCGTCTGCGCCAATGACTCAACACATTCATAGAATATACCCTCCTTTATTACTGTTGCATGGAATTCCTTCCGATACTCCTCCCCTTCAAATATGGAGACCGAAATCGATTCCCACGCAAGAACCACATGCGCAATCAGGTCTTGATTTCTGAATATATCATTAAACAAAGCATGAACATTTTCTGCTTTCACTTCCGTACTCAATTGAATCAAGCCCGAGATATTAGAGGCTTTCGGCAAAGGTTGACTGTAGAATACAAACTGGATATACTGGCGCGTAGCAGCCTCGGCGAGTAGTTCTTCCAGAGCGTTTATTGCATCAACACGGACATTTACTGACAAATCTGGATCAAGACTTATCAATGCTAAATTCAACGCACTAACATTGTCGTATTCCCTTGCTAAAGTTAACTGAATGGTCTCAATAGTCACATCCTCGATAAAAGTAACATTGGTGGTATCGTAAATAATATGAGCCAAACGGGAAGCCGGGCCAGGAATAATATCATTGATTGCAGAAATAGAAATACTTTCAAATCCATTTCCATCCATTAAGATTGCTTTACCAGTGGAACCTAATACCACAGCGTCCATTTAATTAACCTCCACTCCTGTATTAGTGAGCTTTTCACGTATCGCATTCAGAATAGCTCGTTCAGCAGGCTTTGAGCTAGCCGGAATCTTCACCTTTTCAAGTGTACGAGCTGTCATTGGTCCCCATATGTGAACTTCAACAAAGTCATCGTTCTCCGAGTTTGATCCCTCATGTAGTAACAACTTCGGGAATTCACTATCATCAGTAGAGTTCTCAACCTTCCCCGATAGTTTCGCAACACACAACTTAGTTCTTTTCTCAAAGGGGGCACGATACCCATGTGGTAATTGATGAGCATTTGCAATGCGGATTTCATGGCGTTCATAAAGACGATAGAATTCTCCTCGAAGACTGACGCCCGATGCTCAATCATGGCACTGCGCAACGTCATCGAACATTCACCATAATGAGACAACCCAGTTCCATCGAGAGATAATGCCGCGAATCTAATGTTCTTCATTTGATTCGGGAATAGCGCGCTGTCAACAACCGCTCTGAGGATATCCCATTTATCACCTTTAGGCAGCCGAATTTCTGACTCGATTAATCGATAATGTGTAGTATACATTTCATTGTCACTAGTAACAAGCCTAAGTAGTTCATTAGCTGAACGGGCAATCACTGCACGTGATTCGGCCATGGCAGATTCAAAACGGTTCACTTTGTCAAGCACACCTTTTTTTGATGCTTCACTGAGTGCAACGGCATATCTTTTCTCCAAAGCTTCTTGTTCTGCTGGAAGCACTGCGGCATTTACATTTGGAAAAAGCCCAGGTTGAGCGCAATGCGGGCACCTTTCTTGATTGATAGGTATAGCATTACGACAATATGTGCATTGTATGTTCTCCTGCATGTGGCGAGGAATAGCTAGGGAAAAGACGTTTATATAAAATAGTATAAAATCAAATAAATCACAAATTGATTTATTATCTGTTTTGTTCAAAATTAGCCAATAATAAGGATGAATTGATTGCAAAGCAAGTAGTTTATTCGTATATTTTTCCCATGAACATCTTCCGACATAGCGATTTCCCTCATATTCCACAGGTATTCCTCGGAAGACCCTACATTGTTTCCCTTTACGAGCACCAGGAGTTCTTCTAAGCGAAGTACGCCTCTGGCGTAACCGAGATTTTTCTTAATTTAATCTCATTTTTCTTAGAACGTAACTTTATAGGTGCTTTATGAAACTCGATAATATCGCTCCAACTGAAATGGTCGTGCAACATACCGTGAAGTCGTCGGTGCATCCGATGGCTGTCCACGAAACAATCGGCAAGCACATGCTCGTCGATGCGCTCGACTTTGTCGTCGATCTCGAACGCAGTCAGGGCTCGTACATCTACGATGCAAAAACGAATAAGAAGTTTCTCGACTTCTTCACATTCGTTGCCTCGATGCCTATCGGCATGAACCATCCGAAGATGAACGATCCGCAATTCACAGAAAGACTGTTAGCTGCAGCATTGAATAAGCTTACGAACTCCGATGCGCTTTCGGTGGAGTTTGCAGAATTTGTCGATACGTTTGCACGCATCGCCATGCCGGAATACTTGCCGTATGTATTCTTTATTGAAGGGGGCTCGCTTGCGGTTGAGAACGCGCTCAAGGCAGCATTTGATTGGAAGATCAGGAAGAATTTCGTCAAGGGTTACAAGCAAGAGCGCGGAACGCAGGTCATACATTTCCAGAAAAGTTTTCATGGTAGAGCGGGCTACACGCTTTCGCTTACGAACACCGATCCGACGAAGACCGACCTGTTTCCAAAATTCAAGTGGCCCCGCATCCTGAATCCGGCGATTCAATTTCCACTGAACGAGGATAACATGAAAGCTGTGAAGAAGGTAGAAGAAACTGCTCTCAATCAAATCAAAGCAGCAATCATCCAGAACACTGACCATATTGCGGCGATCATTATCGAGCCGATACAGGGCGAGGGTGGTGACAACCATTTCCGCAAGGAATTTTTTGTAGAACTACGAAGACTCGCTGATGAGAACAGCATCATGCTCATCTTCGATGAAGTGCAAACAGGCGTTGGCTTAACGGGTAAAATGTGGGCACATCAATATTTTGTCCAACCCGATATGATGACGTTCGGCAAGAAGACGCAGGTCTGCGGGTTCATGTGCAGCAAGCGCATTGATGAAGTCTCCGATAACGTTTTCAAGCTTGCAAGCCGGTTGAACTCGACCTGGGGCGGCGGACTTGTGGATATGGTGCGCTCGCAGCGTTATCTTGAAATCATTGAAGAGGAGAATCTCGTAGAAAACGCACGTGTTGTTGGCGAACATTTACTCCAGCGGCTTGATGAACTGCAACAGGAGTTTCCCGAGATCGTCAGCAATGTTCGCGGTCGAGGGCTTTATTGTGCCTTCGATCTTCGCAACAGCGATGAACGACTTGCGGTTCGGAAGAAATCTTATGATAAGGGCTTGGTCATTCTCGGAAGCGGGGAACGCTCGCTTCGTTTCCGCCCTGCGTTGAATATTCAGAAGCACGAGATTGACGAGGGTATTAATATCCTTCGTGAAACGATTCATGAAGTAAATACATAATTATTCTGGAGGGCAGGACTGAGTCCTGCCCCTACTTAGGGCTTTTCATAGGCGCAATGGTGGATTTGTGCCTCGTTAAAGAGCCCCGGCGGTAGGGATGTCAGGGCTTTTGTATTTGAAATCCCTCATGCTTTTCACTATCTTTCAATCATGGAAACCTCAGCAACAGGAAGCGAACATCTTAAGCTCCACACAGCCACTGTGAGAAAGCTGTTAGTTGATTTTCTTCGAGACGGAATCAACAATACAGGGTTCTCTAAAGGCGTTGTTGGTTTATCGGGGGGTGTGGATTCTGCGCTTGTTGCATACTTAACGGCAGAGGCGCTTGGGAAGGAGAACGTTCTTGCCGTGATGATGCCATATACAACAAGCAATCCGAATAGTGCCGCTGATGCACAGCTTGTCATTGATCAGCTTGGCGTGCGCAGTGAAACAGTGGAAATCAGCGGTATCGTAGATGCATACATGGCGCGAGATGGCAAGATGGATAATGTTCGAAAAGGAAACATTATGGCGCGAGCGAGAATGATTGTGCTGTACGATCTCTCTGCTCGCGAGAACGCGCTCGTTATCGGCACGAGCAATAAAACGGAAATTATGCTCGGGTACGGAACACAGTTTGGCGATACCGCATGCGCCCTCAATCCTCTTGGTGATCTTTACAAGACGCAAGTATGGCATCTCGCAGAAGCCATAGGTGTACCGAAGAAAATTATTGAGAAGAAACCGACTGCGGATCTCTGGGAAGGACAGACTGATGAAGGAGAACTTGGTTTTTCCTACAAGCTGGTGGATCAGCTACTCTATTATATGATCGACGAGCGTCGCACCGACGATGAATTGATGGAGCGAGGATTCGAAAAACATTTCATTGAAAAGGTGAAGCGCATGGTACAACGGAATCAGTTCAAACGACTTCCACCAGTCATCGCCAAAGTATCTCATCGCACTGTAAATGTGGATTTTCGCTATCCCCGGGACTGGGGAATCTAATCATATAAATGAGTGAGCAAGTTCAATCAGGTACGCTGTTCATTGTCAGCACACCGATCGGTAATCTGGAAGATATTACGTTACGTGCAATTAAGGTGCTTTCTACAGTCGACCTCATCGCGGCAGAAGACACACGCAAAACAAAAATCCTTCTCAATCATTACAACATCTCCAAGCCATTGGTCAGTTATTATAGCTACAACGAGACACGACGCATCCCGGAGCTTATCGCAAAACTCAAAGCCGGTTCATCGATTGCCGTTGTTTCAGATGCAGGTACGCCGGGCATCTCTGATCCTTCGTTCAGGGTCATCAGAGAGGCATTAACTGAGCAACTCCCCGTCATTGCAATTCCCGGGCCCTCAGCATTTCTGCCTGCGCTGATTACCAGTGGATTACCAACGCATCGGTTTGTTTACGAAGGATTTCTTCCGGTAAAGAAAGGAAGAAAAACTATGTTGGAAGCATTACGCAGCGAAGAGCGAACTATTATTCTCTATGAATCCCCTCATCGTCTTCAACGAACATTGAATGATCTTTATGAAACATTCGGAGATCGGCAAATAGCCGTCTCTCGAGAGCTGACGAAAAAATTTGAAGAGATTATCCGTGGAAACCTCTCGTTTGTTATCCAACATTTCCAGCGGAATACGATTCGAGGAGAGTTTGTTCTTGTGATAGAGGGAAAAAGACAGTTCTTAAAAGAAGAAGAACATTAGTATGTCAGTCACACGACAGATTGACTGACAAAACCAGCAACAACATCACTCATCTGACAAAACGACGAGGCAAGCTTTATCCCCTCATAATATATTTCCTTCAGAGAGGCACATTTTCGAGAAAACCACTTCGGTAGACTCTTGGCATACAGTTTGTACTTTGTGGGGCAAAACGTTAAAGTGGAAAACTCTTGAGTTTGTGTACGAGTTGGCAAACTTTGGTTATTAGTTAAAAATAACCTATATTAAGAAATCCAAGTCGGAGTCCCAACTCCAACCTTTTTCTTACAACAAGTTTTAATCCAGTAAATCAATCAATTCTGTAATTTTAGGAGAATTATCTATGAAAATCAATCCTTTAGGTGATCGTATCGTTATTAAGCCCGCTCCGGCAGAGGAGAAGACAAAGGGCGGCATTATCCTTCCTGACACGGCAAAAGAGAAACCCGTAATCGGCGAAGTTGTTGCGGCAGGTCCAGGAAGAAAATCTGATGACGGAAAAACTATCATGCCCGATCTCAAAGTGGGCGATAAGGTGTTATACGGAAAGTATTCCGGCACGGAAGTCACGTATGATGGTCAAGAATACTTGATCATGCGTGAGAGCGATATCTTTGCAAAAGTTTAACTAACTCATCGAACAAGAACAATTTAGATTAATTTAGGAGAAGTTACTATGGGTGCTAAAATCATTACATTTAACGCAGACGCACGCTCAGCATTAAAACGCGGCGTCGACAAGCTCGCCGATGCAGTGAAGGCGACGCTTGGTCCGAAGGGACGCAACGTTGTTATTGATAAGAAATTTGGCGCGCCGACTATTACCAAAGACGGCGTAACCGTTGCAAAAGAGATCGAGCTCGAAGATCCTATTGAAAATATGGGTGCGCAGATGGTGCGTGAAGTTGCCAGCAAGACATCTGATGTCGCCGGTGACGGAACAACCACGGCAACTGTGCTCGCTCAGGCGATCGTTCGCGAAGGCATGAAGAACGTTACCGCAGGCGCAAATCCGATGGATCTCAAGCGCGGTATCGATCTGGCAGTTATTAAGATTGTTGAAGAGTTGAAGAAGATCAGCAAGAACGTTGGCGATGATAAGAAGAAGATTGCACAGGTAGGAGCAATCTCCGCAAACAACGATAGTACCATCGGCGATCTTATTGCTAACGCAATGGAGAAGGTCGGCAAAGACGGCGTTATCACAGTTGAAGAAGCAAAGGGAACAGAGACAACGGTGGATTGGGTAGAAGGAATGCAGTTCGATCGCGGTTATCTCTCGCCCTATTTCGTTACCAATGCAGATAGTATGGAAACCGTGCTCGAAGATCCATATATCCTTATTCACGATAAGAAGATCAGTGTGATGAAGGATCTTCTCCCCATTCTTGAGAAGATAGCTCAATCGGGTCGCTCGATCCTCATCATTGCAGAAGACCTCGAAGGTGAAGCGCTTGCCACGTTGGTTGTGAACAAGCTGCGCGGAACCCTCCGTGTTGCGGCAGTGAAAGCTCCGGGCTTCGGTGATCGTCGCAAGGCAATGTTAGAAGACATTGCAGTGTTGACAGGCGGCACCGTCATTTCTGATGAGAAGGGATTCAAGCTCGAAAATACTCAGCTTTCATATATGGGAACAGCAAAGACAGTCACGATCGATAAGGACAACACCACGATTGTCGAAGGTGCCGGTAAGAAAGACGATATCAAGAAGCGTATCAACGAGATCAAATCGCAGGTTGATAAGACAACGTCCGACTATGATAAAGAGAAACTTCAGGAGCGTTTGGCGAAATTGTCAGGCGGTGTTGCCCTGTTAAAAGTCGGTGCAGCGACGGAAGTCGAGATGAAAGAAAAGAAAGCTCGTGTTGAAGATGCACTTCATGCAACACGTGCAGCTGTCGAGGAGGGCATTGTCCCGGGCGGCGGCGTTGCGTACTTACGTATCGTCAACAAGCTTGATGACCTCAAGCCGGAGAATGAAGATCAAAAAATTGGTATCGATATTGTCCGCAAGGCGATTGAAGAGCCACTCCGCATCATCGTTTCCAATGCCGGTTTGGAAGGTTCGGTTGTGCTGAACAAAGTCAAAGAAGGCAAGGATGATTACGGCTTCAACGCACAGACTGAGAAGTACGAAAACCTCATTGCAGCAGGTGTTATCGATCCGACGAAGGTTACGCGAATCGCGCTCGAGAATGCGGCAAGTGTTGCCGGACTTCTCTTGACGACTGAGGCGACCATTGTTGAGAAACCTGAAAAGGAAAAAGGAATGCCTCAGATGCCTCATGGCGGCGGTATGGGCGACATGTACTAACTCATTGAGTAGATAGTACTTAGTATATCAGTACTCAGTAAAACCCTCAGTTTTAGTTAACTGGGGGTTTTTTATTTTTGATAAATAGTAATTTTTTACTTGACAGTAAAAAAGAATTTCCTTACCTTAATCACAATACACATACTATTATTTCCCCAGGACGCCTCTCCCGAAGCGTAGAAGGACTCACTGAAGAGTCTCTTTTCCTTGCTGTCCTATCATAACAACACAAGTGGTTAAATAACCACTATCTATTCTTTAACGTTACATTTTTAGGAGGTCCTATGGACGCATTATTTTCAAAATCACTCAAAGCGGGCGACCGCACGTACTTCATCGATGTGAAGGAAGCAAAAAACAAGGCAAAGTATCTTACCATTGCCGAGAGCAGACCTGCAAAAGAGGGTGACAAGAAATTCACCCGCTCGAGCATCATGGTCTTCGATAATCAAGTGGAAAACTTCCGCAGTGCGCTTGATGAAGCCATGAAGATGATACAGAAGTAAGTTAGAATATTAATGGCATGTTAGGAGTGGGAATCAAACTCCTCCGTTAATTATGGTATTCGAGTTACGAATTCCAAAGAGATAATTACATCATGCCTTAAGTTTCCATAATATATGGATTACGTTCTCAAGTACACTAAGGTTGTATAACTATGGCTAATCGTGTTGGAGTGGTTAGTGCTTCAGTGTTGAATATTCGTACTGAACCCTCGACGGGAGCAACAATTATAGGAACTCTTTCGAGGGGAGAACCTGTAACGATTGTAGAACGTGCTGGAAGTTGGTATAAAATCTCAGCATCACCAGTGGAAGGCTATGTCTATGGCGATTACATCGTTATCAAAGAAACAAACCATGTTTCAGGCTTTCTTCTGGGAAGCAACGAACTGCAACAAATAACTTTGGAGCCGGTAGAAAGTGAAAAAATTCTCGTGCGAACAGATTTTACTTCAGAACAGAGAGCGGTTGCGCAAACATGGAACTCACAAGGGAATTTACTACTGGCGTTGAGCAATGTTGTAGAGGTAGATGTTGCTGCGTCAGTCTCCGTCCTTTGTGTCGAATCGAGTGGTAGAGGGTTTAATCCCGATGGCTCGATGGTCATACGTTTCGAAAACCATATCTTTTGGCGCCAATGGGGCAAGGATAATCGAGAATCATTTAATAAACAGTTTCGATATAATCCCGAATCCGGCTGGCAGGGTCATGAGTTTCGAGAAGATGCAGACAGTCCGTGGACAACATTTCACGGCAACCAGATGAAGGAATGGCGCGTGTTCACCGTTGCCAGAATGTTGAATGAACCGGCGGCCATGCGCTCGATTAGTATGGGAACGCCACAGATTATGGGCTTCAATCACGCAAGTATCGGTTACGATTCTGTACAAGGAATGTTCGATGCTTTCCGGTCAGATGTTCGCTACCAAACGTGCGGACTCTTCGACTTTATTCGAGGTGCAGGTACGACATCACCAATGCTCGTCGCACTGCAGCGGCAAAAGTTCGTGGATTTTGCTTCGAGATATAATGGCAATAGACAGGCTGCGGAGTATGGAGAGCGCATAGCAAAACATTTTGAAGTATTTAAATCGTTAAAGGGATAGCAGATCATATCGAAACCAATTATGTAAAACACCTTAAACAATAACATTATGTTCAACTCACCTATACTTGATTTAGCCATCACGCTCTCGTTTACATATTTTATCATGAGCTTAGTTGTGTCCGCACTTAATGAATTTATTTATTCATTGTTTTCCCGCAGGGCAAGATTGTTGAAGAAATCGATCGAAGAATTATTTTTTGATAACAACAGCGCGTGGAAAACTTTTGCTCAAGACAAGATATTCGGATCACCGCACATCCAAGCACTACAAAAGTCGGTTAAGAAATTCCCCTCGTACATACCAGCCAAAAATTTCGCAACGGCATTATTAGACGGAATGCGCGTGAAAGGAAAGTTGCTCGAAATGAATTCCATAAGAAATGAGTTGATGAATACAGCGTCTGCGCTTCCTGAAAAATTGCGAGAGGCCCTCTTGCCGATGTTTGAGCGGGCGCAAGGAGACCTGCAAAAATTCCAGGCAGAGGTTGAAGCCTTCTATAACAATGCTATGGATAGAGTCGCCGGCTGGTACAAACGGGAAATAAGTTATGCAATCTTCATCATAGCCTTTGTCGTTTGCATCGCCGGTAACGTCGACACGATCAACATCGTCAATAAGTTGTGGAACGACCCAGCTAAGTTAAAGGTCACTACCGATAATGTTATAGCTGCGGCGAATAAGATTCGATACAATGGTAACGAGTTTACGAACATGAACATTGATAAAGGTGATACCTCATTCCAAGGGATTAGCGGAAGTTATGAAATCATCATAAAAGATACTATAAACAGAGTCGATAGGAAAATCACGATCAACTTGGATAACGCCGGCAAAGCAGGAAAAACACTTGCAGCCAGCGGAGTGCCGATCGGATGGGATGATGAAAACGGGTTCAAGAAAACCGGGCTTAGCAAAGTAGGAGAATTCTTCATCAAGCTCATTGGATGGCTCATTACTGCAATTGCGATAATGCTTGGAGCACCATTTTGGTTCGACTTGATGAACAAGTTTATCAATCTTCGCGGCTCGGGAAAGAAACCTGAGGAAGCAAAACCATCGAGCAGCGCCGCAGTAAGTTCTTCATCTGCACAACCATCGACTGCGGTCGGCTGATGAAAATTAAAGTCATCAAATCTTTGAATACAAGGATAGGAGGACCCGGTACAACGTTTCAGAAAGGCGTCGTCAGAGTTCCGGGTGAAGAAATTGAAGTACTGCAGAAGGTGGAGGGAGAAGATATTGGTGGAAACAATGTCTGGTACTATGATGGGAATGATAAATACTATTGGAGTGGAGGCACGAACATGGCAAGCCTTTACGATTCAAATGCAAATTCGAACATAGGATTGATTGAGTACAACAGATTGATACAAAACATTCCCGAAGAATGGAGATTAACGTTAGGGAAGGGAATAAAAGTTGTTGTGATGGATAGTGGAATCAATAAAGATCATGCCAGTCTGAAAATGAAAGACATCAAACTAAACAAATGTTTCGTTGAGGGTTTGAATCCGAACGATGGTGCAGAAACTAATGGACACGGAACAATGGTTGCTGGCATCATTGGCGGGTACGGAGAAACAAATAGCAGTGGAGCGGTCATCAAAGGAATTAGAGGGCTCGCACCATTATGTGAGATTATAAACTATAAAATATCTCAGGATGGCTACTATTTCGAAGAACACATCAAAAAAGCGCTCATAGATTTAAAGGAAACCTTCAAACAAGAAATAGTTATAGTTAATTGTAGCTGGAATATTAAAAAGAGTGGAGGATTAATATCCGCTTTCGAAGCTCTTCCCAAAAACATTCTATGCGTATGTTCCGCAGGCAACGACGAAGATTTGAACGAAGTTGAAATTTTTTTCCCAGCGCTGATAAAAAATAATATCTCAGTCGGATATATGAGCGATGTAAAGTTTGCTGTAAATTTAAACAATGATCTCGAATTTTTCCTGATCTTAAACAGTATTATGTCATGCGACAAGAATAATACTTATGGAGAATTCAAATACTGTAGCATGACAACCGCAATCGTGAGCGGAATTTGTGCCCTGTACCTTTCAACAACTGCAGGAGGAACTGCTCAGATAGAAATACAGCAGCTTAGAACAGCGCTTCGAAATCTTCAAGCTAATAATGAATATGAAACTGGTTTAACAATATATAATAATAAGGGATCATCAAAATGGGCATAACAACAAAATATTTACTATCGATGTGTTTACTGATTGTCTTCTCAGAGGCAACCCATCCCCAGAGTATCTTTTACGATGCCATGTACTTAAAACGGTTTACAAGAATTGTAGGTGGGAAGTACTACCTATCTGTTCCAACAGATAATGATACCGTTGCAAACATTTTATGGGCTTACATACCAGATAGTGCAAAAAAAATAGATAACGGTAAATTTAAATATAAAGTACTACAAAAATACTTTGATAATGTTGGAGGAGGAGGAAACGACAACCCATTTATTGAATTACCGGGTGAACAAAAGACTGAGCAACAATTTTCCTTTTCTAATATGAGTAAGGTTTTATCAAGCGCTGGTGGCCTCGATGTTACCAACATCGCTGACGGTTTTGCAAAGTTTTTGGTGAAACGAACGAAAGAGGAGTTAAATATCGCGTTCTTTGACAAACTGAAAAAACAATTTGGGTATTATCCGGAGTTCAGGATCTTTTTCCCGAATGCATACAACGTTTTAAACACGATAGAAAGTTATGAATATGCATCGATGTTGCAAACTATGAAGGAAGCATTTGAAACTGATATTCGTTTGTTACCGGTCAACCTAGCTCAGATAAGAAATCTTGATACAACTTATTGTATCGGTTCACATGGGTCGTCGTTGAATGATTGCAAAACAAGAATGGAGGCAATAAAGAATTTCTTCGACACTGATTCGGGAAAGTATATCAAGGTGGGATTGGTTTTGGTTGAAAACATTGCTTCAGGTTATAACACTGCGGACGTAATTCACAATGTTGCGCAATCGGAAGAACTAAATCAACTCAGGACAAATTTTAAAAATAGCGTACTATTGGCAGACTTTATATCTCAAAGTCTACGGAGTAAAGATCAAAACAAGGTTTGGGTCTCATCATACGAGATGAATGAATTATTCAATGAGCGGGCTGGTATTGATTTATACCTGGGTTTATTATACCAACTGCCTCAGTCCCGTCAAATCGTTTTTGATAAACCCGGGGCTCAAAAATCTTTTCAAGATATACTCGGTGATATCCATAATGTAAGTAATCAAATTGATAGCCTGAAACAAAAATTAATGTTTTTTGCCAATCTATCTGATAATGTTAATAGCGCTTCCAAACGAATTCAGAAATATAATGAGGATGCTACGAACCCGGATTTCATGGCTTATTATAATTATTTTACATCGGCATCAAATGCAATTCGTCAACTTACTCAACTACCTAGGATCAAAGATTACCCAGAAGCAAGAAAAGTGCAAGATGTCTTAGATATTTTCGACCCGGCTGTAGAAATGACATATAATATATCAACAAAAAACTATTCGGCCGCAATACTTAATCTTACAATTTTCACCGAGAAAAGTCGTATCATCCCCGATGTCAAATTACAGAAGCAGGTGCTTAAATACGGCACCTTCATATCAACGGTTGCAACGGCACAGAATTCCGATGATGTCGAAAAGGCTATTGAAGCGGTAGCATTGCCGGCAGGGAGTTCTTCGATAAAAAGAAATACGGTGTCCAACATTGCTCTGAATAGTTACGTTGGTGTATTCTTGGGCACAGAGGGATTGAAATACAATGATAAGTTTAATTATAGATGGAATCTCAATCTTACCGCTCCCGTTGGTGTTGCATTCAGCTGGGGGAATAATGATCGTTCTGCATTGAGTTTATATCTCGGCATTTTTGACCTCGGTTCTGTTGTAAATTTTCGATTTAACGATGATACGACAAAAACATTGCCTGCATTTAAATTACAAAACATTGTCGCGCCAAGTGCAAGCATCTTATATGGATTCGCAGATTCGCCATTCTCGTTAGGAATAATGGCACAGTACGGTCCCGAATTGCGAAAGCTCTCTGCAACGAATGCTGAATTCGAAACGAGCGCGTGGAGGATTGGATTAGCGTTAACAGTCGATATCCCCCTCCTCAATTTCTACACAAATCCCCGGTGAGATATTTTTACACAATCCTTAGAATAGCAATAACTAAAGAAAAGGACAGCTAATTTATGTTTTCCCTGGATTCATCTTCTGTTCAGTTTCTTCCATCCCTCGAATTCCTGATCAAGCTGATTGGTGGGCTGACGGCAGTCGTTTTATTCATCGTGGGATTCAAACGGTACTCCCGCGACTTGCGATGGAAGAAAAATGAATTTGTCGCGAACGTGATCAAAGAATTCTATGGCAACCCGCGTGTCATGAATGCACTGTATATGCTCGATTGGGGATCGAGAAAAATTGAATTGTTTCCGACAGATCCCAATTACTCAAAACGCTTTGTTATTGTTACCCATGCTATCCTTCAAGAAGCGTTGAAGTCGCATCGAATACGGAACAAGTTTAATCCGGAGGAAGTCGCCATACGGGATACCTTCGATGAATTTCTCAACCAGTTGGAGAAATTCGATCATTTTGTTGAAGCAGAGCTTGTGAGCTGCGATGAGTTTAAACCCTATTTGATTTATTGGATTAGGACGATTGCCTTAGATTTGAATCCTAATTTACGGGAAATACTCCACCAGTATATTGAGGAGTATGATTATGAGGGAGTACAACATTTCTTTCAACTATTCGGATACAATATCGCGCCGAAAGAGAAGATCGTCTCGACCACTCAGCCTAAAAACGAATTTGAAGAACAGACAGAGCCTAGCATTCAATAGTAACAGGAGGGAAATATGGGCTCGATCAAAGTAAAAGCAAGTTAATGTTAAGTAATGGGAAACACCTTCATTCACAATGAGCTACGGACTCAAGTTGAATCACTTTCTTAGGAGAAATCAATCATGAATAAACGTGTGTTCTTTGTTGTTATCATCGTGCTGATTGGTGCAATCATAGGATGTTTTCCTGTGACGATCAGAACAGATGCTGCACAATCCGCAACAGATCCTGCACGTCCGATGGAAGGTACGGTTCATCGACTGTTCTGGGGTTTTTTTCCACTTGGAGGAGATTACATAGCCCGGGAATGTTCTGCCATGTCGTTGCAGAGAGTGAATGTTCATACGAATTGGTGGGAGACGATTGTTACGGTACTGACCGCCGGTATCTACTGCCCGGTGGAAGTCAATTATCTCTGTGCCAAGCAAGATTCCCCGGTATCTCTCATAAAGGAATCTGCAGACATTCAGCCATTGCTGTTTAAAGGTGACACGCTGACAGCGCTCTGGATAAACGGGCTTCGACAAGCACCGCTAGACTGGCAATGGGATGCCTGGATGACAAATGCCCGTCAACAATCGGTGACTCAATATACAGTAAAGGCAAGGCAGGACACGCTCCTCTATTTACTTCGCAGCATCAATAACCAGATCGATTATACAATTGGTTTTCTGAATGCATTCGATACAAGTCTCCACATCCATAAACTTTCTCAATAAACTTTCTCTCTCTACTACCTATGCCTAACAATCGTGAAGTTATCGTCAAAGTAGATAAGAACCCCGCTCCCTGGCACAACCGACACCAAAATGTCGTCGTCGATAATTTCAAACGATTCTACGACATTGAAACGCCGAATCCAAGAGATGAAACTCAAATTATCGGCGATCTGCGGTTGACTGTTGCAGCTTTGAAGAAAATTATCGGAGAAGCCGACGCTGCGGGAGTGCGTTTACGGTGCATCGGCGGCGCCTGGTCGCTTTCCGAAGTAGTGAAAACGGATGGCTGGCTTATCAATACACGGGCGCTTAATCTTTATACACCGCTCGGAAGCTCGCATGTCGACGATCGGTACGAAGCGACAAGAAATTACCGCTTCCTTGTTTACGCTCAGTGCGGAATAAGTGTTCAAGAGCTTAATAAAGCGCTCGCAAATGTATCGATGGCGCTGAAGACATCCGGAGCGAGTAATGGACAAACCATTGCGGGGGCAGTTGCGACGGGTACGCACGGTTCTGCATATCAATTCGGTTCCATGACAGAGTACATCGTGGGAATACATCTTATCACCGGTCCCGGCCCGGATGACAACGTATGGCTGGAACGCGAGTCGTATCCGGTTGTAACGGAAAAGTTTATGAATGTCATGGGTACAAGACATATTCCTAGCGATGAACTTTTCAATGCCGCCTTAGTAAGTTTCGGAAGTTGCGGCATCGTTCATGGCGTTCTTATTGAAGCTGAGCCGATCTACCTGCTGGAAGCCAAGCGTAAACGATTTCCTCTCGATGCAGTCTTGCGGAAAGCGATGCGAACATTAGACTTTACACAGTTGCTTCCGGGCGCAGCGAATCCCTGTCATTTTGAGGTCAATTTCAACCCGCATGATCTCGCGCCAGATACTACAGCAAAAGGACCTTACGTAACAACGATGTATCGTCGGGAATGCCCGCTGACGTACAGGGAAACTCCCTTAACGAGCGGACAACTCGCTGCCGGAAATAGTTTATTGAGTGTCATGGGTAAGCTGACCGAGCATCTGGACGAAGGGAGTGTAGCGGCACTCGTTAATCTGTTGTTCAAATTTAATTTCAATGAGTTCGATCAGAAATTGGGGACGCCGGGTGAGACATTTCCAACAACAGACCTTGAAGGGAAGGCAATGAGCATGGAATTGGGTGTTGCGCTGGAAGATGCGGAGAAAGTTCTCAACATCCTCCTCAATGCCAAGCCCGAAGTTAATGTCTATGCAGGCGTGTTTTCGTTCCGCTATGTGAAGCGCTCGTCGGCGCTCCTCGGATTTACAAGGTTCGATACCACATGCACAGTCGAATTCAATGCTGCACATAATGACCGTACACTGGCGTATTATCGTCGCGTATGGGACGATTTACAGAAACAGAATATTCCGTACACGCTTCATTGGGGACAGATGGGAAATTATAGTCCCGGGCACGTTCTTGCGATGTACGGCCCGCAGGTTATCCAAGACTGGAAAAAGGCAAGAGCAAAACTCCTCAGTCCGGCGATGCAAAAAGTTTTTTCCAGTCCTTTTTTGGAGCAGTGCGGGTTGGCCTGACGATAAAGTTTGTCAAAGATGCAAACGAATGTGGTATAATGCGTTCTTCCTGCCTATCAACTCCCGTTCATATTCGTATTCCCCGTCACACAGCCAGTTGATCTTCAGATATAGAAATATATATTGACACCAATCGTTGCAGTATCATCACGGGGGAGAAGTTTATACCGCCTCCCGCTTCCCTGAGATGAACGTTGCTGCAACGGAAACGGTTATTTAAAAATTGCTGAACAAAGGAGAGGTAAATGATCCGACATATTCTGCAGTACCGCACGCTGTTGCCAACCGTTGGACAACGTGTATTCCTCAAGCATCCCCGATATAGCTCCAATCTCAACGCCGCACACAAATATTCGATGTTGTGCTCCAAAATCTCTTGTAGAAAGCATATTTGCTGACATTTTTTCAGAGAGAAGCTCGGCAATGTTAATTTAATGGCTGCGCATAGTCGTTTGAAGCGTGCACATCACTGTTTATTGAACGCACATGCTCGTTAAAAGTGAAGCGAGTGTCGTTTGAAGAGCAGTGATTGCTATGAAATAACGATCGTGAAGGAAATGTTTTCCTGCGAAGGGAACATATTGCGGTCGATGCGCAATATAATGACCCGACACAGCCATGGAACAACCAGTGATGCTCGTGAGAAATGCTCGCACATCGAAATAATAAGCCGTGCGGCTGTCATAATGACGGACGATGCTCGTTAATAACGGTGGAGCGGCTGAGAACAGCGACGTAACAAGAATGCTACGGGCTGCGAGTGTCATGGGATGTGGTACAAACTATAATTCACAAGAATACAGTAATTCATTTTACAACAAAGGAGATACAACAATGAACAAGATACAGGAAAATAAACGCACAATGTATGAAGCAATCCTCGCCCTTATGACGGCGAACGCGGCGAAGATCGCTGCGATGCCGGCATTTGCCGCCTCGGAAACTTCATTCCGCAATGTGGTTGCACAGATCGAAGGAAAATCGCAGGAGTACAACCATGCGACCACCGGTAAGGTAAACGTGAAACGAGAAGCTGAGGCAGCGCTTATCACAGAGACTCTTGCCATGGCAGCTGCGCTGTTTGCGTACGCGCGTAAACAGAAAAACGCCGAACTAAAAGCAAAGGCAACGGTGACCGAATCGGTGCTGCGCCTCATGCGCGACACTGAACGGGTGACGCAAGCGAATGCGATCCTCGGGTTAGTCAACGCCAACCTGCAAGCGCTTGCCGATTACGGCATCACGCAGGAGAAAGCGACTGCCTATCAAGGGAAGATCGCTGTGTTCGCCGCGGCAGTCGGCGGCAGAGAATCGAGCATTGCAGAACGGGCAGGCGCACGAACGTCGCTTGTGGATTTGTTCAGGCAGGCAGATGAGCTCTTGCGTGAAGAGCTCGACCGGTGTATGGAATTGCTGCGTGCAACAGAGCAGCAGTTTTATACGGAATACTTCGCCGCACGCATCGTGAAAGACCTCGGCTTGCGGCACCGCCAGCCGACGAACGGCACGCAGCCGGCTCCCGTTCCTGCGTAACTAAACGTGCTCGGTTGCCATTCGTCGCGTAATGGAAGATGAATGGAAGGTAAACAAAGGGACAGGTTTATTGCCTGTCTCTTGTTGTTTTGTCCCCAGTTCATGTGTCATTGCGAGGAGTGATCCCGACTTGTCGGGAGAACGACGACGCAATCTCATACAAGGCTACGTTGAGATTGCTTCATCCCGACTTTGTCGGTATTCGTAATGACGCGGTTTTTTGGGTTTCAGTGACAAGGAGGAAAAGCGGTGGATTCGCAATAAAACCCTCTATTATTTTTGTATTTTACGTATTGACTCTAATTTCTAATTCAAGTATATTAGCTCAAATAATAATGCACGGGAGTAACAATACTTTGGGGCTTGGATGGGTTGCCAATCCTGAATATACTTACTTACAAACAAAACTAAAATTAACTTAGTACGAAGAAAGTTTACAAAAAGTAAACGAAATGAAACGAGGAGCAGTTTTCCATAGATGCGATTTCCAGGTTCATACTCCCAGAGATATTGGGTTTGACGGACCCGACATCGTTACAGACGAAGACAGAAGTGAATACGCGTCTCGATTCATCAAGGAATGTCGAACTAAGCGGTTGCATGCAATTGCAATTACTGATCATCACGATTTAGCATTTTACAGTTATATCAAGGCTGCTAGCGAAGCTGAGGTCGATGCAACTGGCAATCAATTCTCTGAAGAAAACCGAATAATAGTATTTCCCGGAATGGAGCTAACACTTGATGTTCCATGTCAAGCATTGGTGATCTTTGATTCTAATCTCATTATCAATGACGAATTAATAAGTAATATTTATGGAGCGTTCGGCATTTCTCAGAATCTCAAGAGTGAATCCAAATCAAAGCAGCCTCAAAAGCTCGATGATACTGCGGACTTTAACAATGTGGGAAGGAAACTCAACAGGATCGATAACATAAAGGGAAGGTTTATCATATTCCCTAAAGTATCCCGTGGAGGAAGTACCTCCATTCTTAGAGAAGGGTTTCACAACAAATATGCGGAAGGTGGCTTTGTCGGTGGATACTTAGATATCGATAAATATGAACCCCTAAAAGACGATGCTGGGTGGAACAATATCATTAACGGCAAAGTGGAGGCTTATGGCAACAGAGCAATTGGAGTTTTTCAGACTTCAGATTCGAGACGGAATGACTTTAGGGATTTGGGAAAGTGCACAACTTGGGTCAAGTGGGCTGAATCGACCGCTGAAGGATTGCGACAAGCCTGTTTGGCAAGACGCTCTAGAATTTCTCAAGAAGAACCCAAACTGCCTGGAGTCTACATTGATTACGTGAAAGTTCGCAACAGCTCTTTCCTGAATAATGCTGACGTGTTCTTTAATCAGCAACTTAACACGCTTATCGGCGGTCGTGGCACCGGCAAATCATCTTTGCTGCAATACATCAACTATGCTCTGGGAAAAGATGAAAAGATCGATAACGGATTCATAAGTTCAACGCTATCGGGTGGAGAGGTTGAACTTCAACTGGTAAAAAACAACGTCAATCACTTGATTGTCAGGAATGGGAGAGAGCACAAAATCAAAATTGGCAGCCAAGACTTCGCACCAGCAAATAGTGTTTCGATTAAATCGATCATTCAAACTGAATCATTCAAACAAAAGGAACTCAGCAAGCAAGGAGGGGATAGAAGCAAACAGCTAATCGAGTTGCTCAAGTATTCGATCAACGCTTCCATTCAGGCAAAGATTGAGTTGTTGGAACAAAACGCTGACCAAATCAGAAAGAAGTACTTTGAGTTAGAAACAAGAAGGAGAACTGAACAGCTCGTCCTTAACTTGAAAAATGAACTTGCTTCTTTGGAAGAGCAGCAACAGCAATTGTCAAGCAAACTTGTTGCAATTCCTGAAGAGGATAGGCTCATTATTAAAGCCAACGAGAATGTTGGTAAAGAACGGGACAGAATTGATGAGTGGAGGAAGTTGTATTCGGATACTTTTGAGGAGCTTAGACAAATAAGGGAGAAGCTTGAAGGATTTCCATCGCATTTGGATTTTACAACTGTAAATCAGACTGAAGTCATGGCGATATTAGCTTTTCATGAGACTGAAGCAAATATACTTAGATCCAAATTAGACGAAATCATTGCCTTGGACAAAATTGCGAATCTTAGTCAGCTGGAGGCTGCGGAAGAGACAAAGCTTGCAGAACATGCTACTCGTTACGGTCAGGCTATAGAAAGACAGCAGGAGCACCAATCAACGCTTAGCATTCATGAAATGAATGTCAAGAGACTCCAAGATGTGTATCCGGAGATTAAGAAGTTTGAGGCTGAGCTACAGAAAAGTAAGAATGTTGGTAAAGAGTTTTTGGCTCTGTTTCAAGAGAGATTCAGACTTTCTGATGATATTTATCAACTCTTGCATGAAGAATCGAGTAATATTTCGTCTACTGGCGAAGGGAACATAGAGATTAAGATTATTCATAATGGTGATATGGGCGCCATCGTATCGCAATTAAATGAAAGCATTGTCGGTGCGAAAGGACAACCAACTCGTATTAAATCCTTCTTCGATTCATTCATTGCATCTGGTAAGGATGCTTATCGGAAGCTCTGCAAATTCTGGTTTATGTTGTATGCCAATAAGATAGATTCCTCTTATGACCTCAAAGGCAAAATGGATACACATCCACTTCTTGGCACTGACATTGAAAGGGCCCTTTCAAGTCTCACGAATGAAAAAATATTGGAGTTTGCATTGATGTGTCCTGATCATTCAGTAGAAGCAAATTACTACAAAGATTCAGTAACAAAGATTCCATTTGACGAAGCTTCAGATGGACAACAGGCTGGAGCGATTCTTAATGTTTTGTTGAAACAAGAGCTAGGGCCGCTTTTAATTGACCAACCTGAAGATGATTTGGACAACAAGGTCATAACTCACCTGACAGAACTCATTATCGAAGCTAAAAGTAATAGACAGATCATCTTTTCCAGCCATAATGCGAACATTGTCGTTAATTCAGATTCCGAATTGGTCCTATGTTTTGAGTACAACACGGTCACAAAGACAGGAGAGATCTTTACAAGAGGTGCAATTGATAGTCCATTAGTGAATGATGCCATAAAGGACATAATGGAAGGTGGAAAAAAGGCTTTTGATCTACGAAAACAGAAGTATGGATTCTGAGAGTCACCAGGTATACTCGCCGATCCCCAACTCAAATCAGAAGTCGAAGCCCTCATGGACCGCTTCGGTCCGGCGGTATAGCCAATCCCTCGCTGTCATCGTTGAGCAACGGAAGTTAGCCGGCTTGGTCGAGAAAGTGGAAGGGCTGAGGAAAAGGCAGAAGGAGAGAAAGAGGGAGTTGGAGAATTTGTTTCAGTCACTCATGCAACAAGCATTTAGAAGAGAGCTAGTGGGGTGAAGAATGACTCCAAACGTCACATATCCAGGAGTATATGTCGAAGAAGTGCCCAGCGGCGTACGTACAATTAGCGGAGTAAGCACCTGCGTTACTGCATTCGTCGGAACTACTCCAGGGGGAGAGCTAAATCAACCGGTGCGTGTGTTCAACGTTCTCAATTTCGAACAGATATTTGGAGGGCTGACGCCCGAGAGCGAGCTGGGATATTCTGTGCGACAGTTTTTTACTAATGGTGGCACGGAGGCCTGGGTCGTACGAATTCCTGACAACCCAACCGACGAACAGTGGCGCGTCGGCATCAATGCTTTGGATTCCGTGGACTTGTTCAATCTGTTGGTATTGCCGGGTGTCACTTCGCTTTCGCTTGTAGCGATGGCTGTTGCATACTGCGAGAACCGGCGGGCATTCCTGATCCTTGATTCACCAAGAGAAGCCAGGACACCGGATGAGATTCTCCAACGTGTCGAAAGCGGTGATCTGACCCATTCCTGCAACGCTGCAGTATACTATCCGTGGATCAATGTCCCCGACCCATTGAAGAATGGTTCACCGAGACTCTCGTCACCGAGTGGTACGATTGCGGGTCTCTTTGCCCGAACCGACGCATCTCGCAGCCTCTGGAAAGCCCCTACTGGTACGGATGCATCCTTACACAACGTCACAGCATTGGATTACCAACTGTCTGTAAAGGAGAATGCATTGCTAAATCCGCGTGCAATTAATTGTCTTCGTTCGTTTCCTGCCAACGGTATAGTGGCATGGGGAGCGCGCACATTAGCGGGGGATGATGCGTTCGCATCAGAATACAAGTACATCCCTGTGCGGCGGCTTGCACTATATATAGAGGAGAGTCTCTTCCGAGGTACCAAATGGGTTGTCTTCGAGCCAAACGGCGAACCACTATGGGCACAGATTAGACTGAACATCGGTGCCTTCATGCTGAATCTTTTTCGCCAGGGCGCCTTTCAGGGTGTGACTCCTCAACAAGCATATTTTGTAAAATGCGATACTGAGACAACAACCGCGAGTGATATTGCCCGGGGTATAGTGAATATTATCGTCGGTTTTGCACCGACAAAGCCGGCTGAGTTTGTCGTTCTCAAGATTGCACAAACGGCTCACCTTCCGCAGTGACATTGAGAGGAGTCCCGAAGGAGTAACGAAGCAATCTCATACAGGAAAAAGCGAGATCGCTTCTCCCGACTGTGTCGGGATCGCGATGACACAACTGTAAAAGAGAGATTGCTTACCCGCTAGAAGAAGTAATTCATAAGTACTGTTGAAACTTTATTCTTGATCTGACAAACGGAAAGGAAGAATGTGGTATGCATCAGAATAATAATCTTGAAATCATGAATGAAATTGAATCAAGATTTCAACAAATCAAATTGTCTATCGTTCAGTATGAAGCTTATCTGGAAGAGGAAAGACTTGAGCCCAAAATTGCTATCCGTGAAATAGAGAAATCAATCAGTGATTTTGTTGAAGAGTTTGTGAATCCACTCGTTTTGGAATCCATGTTTATAGATCTTTTTATGCAGGACATAATTACAACAAATGACCCGGATAATATAAATGCCAATGATCACATAATGGAAATAACTGAAAAAGCAAAGTTGCACAAGCGCACTGCGGACGAACTGCAAACGATTATTGAATCTTCGCATCCTCTGTCTGTTCGCTTTCAAAGAGCATTACTGAATCAGATTGTTGTGCAGCGGAAAATGGAAAAGCTAGTAGAACAATATCAAGCTTTACAGAATGAATTAGGTGCAAAGGTTATTACTCTCGAAAACGAATTACCAGATATTCAAGAGTTTCAAGACGCTGTTAAATCAATTAAACAATTCGCAGGAATCAATTATCCATTAAAGGATTTATGGATTGACTTTAAGTTTAGGATTTACAAGATTATCTCATTTGTAGCCGGGCTGTTGATTGCATTACTAATTGACCATGCTGTACCTTTTGTTGAAACATTCTTGTCGTTTTCATTTCCAAAAGATGTGCACGTGGTTTCAATTGTAATTGTATTCGGTATACAGGTGTTGCTCTTTGATAAGCAGTTGGAAAAGATTAAACGTAATTTCATGTGGCGGAATTTTGGTGATTTTTGCAAAATGTTCAAAAGCAATTTGCAGGAATGCATTAGACTCAGGACACAATTGGAAGGATTTAAGCAACGACGATTAGACCTAAAGAATTACATCGAGCATCGAATGCAAAAATAGGAGGAAATTTTGTACCTTATTCTTCTCTTGTAGTTAAAATTTAAGGAGTTTTAGAAACTATCTCCGCTTGACTTTTACGAAGTAAACTATTACCTTAGCGCACCGCCTCCCTCGAAGAAGATGCCTTGAAGATTTGAATAAAAGGCATTCTTTTCCCGAAAAACCATCGATCATGTTGGTGCATAATGCAATTCAATATGTCGACCGGTTTAATCTTAAATCACAATACTATCATCATACCACATGGAGGGATTTATGAAACTTCAAATCACTGTTGACGTATTTAGCGGGAGACCGAACCCGGTAATGAGTTTCACCGGCAAGCAGGCGGAAGATGCAGTCAAGCGATTGCAACCCGTACGAAAATTACCCAAGGAGAAAAAGGGAATGCCTTTCCCGACTCTGGGCTATCGCGGATTAGTTGTCGAGTTTGTTGAAGGGAGAGGAAAGAATCTTCCGAAGATGTTTCGTGTAGCAGACGGGGTGCTTATGGGGAAAGGGTTGTTACACACAGCGGCAGACGAAGACTTTGAGGATTTTGTCTGCGGAACTGTACCACGTCCTCGCTTTGGACCAAAAAGAATTGATTTCAACGATATATTATTACGTGAGTTGTTTAGATTCAGAAGGCTTATCTATCGATACATACCACCACGCGTAATATTTTGGCCACCTTTTATCAATCCATGCCGGTGCGCGCCGTTGTATGAGCCTGCATGGTGGAACGATGGCGGACAGCGACAACATAATAATAACTGCTACAATTATGCGACAAATTACCGTACCGATACGTTTGCTCAACCGGGCGAGGCAGCAGGCGCGATGTACACAGCTCTCACATGTGCTTCGGTGAAGCCTGCAGCAGTTGCTGATGCTCTTATCGATAATCCAACAGCAAACAACAGATGTCCGAGTGAAGGGCATCTTGTTGCGCTCGTTATCGCGCCGGGCTGGGATTTTCACTGGTATCGTAAGGGGAGAAACGGATCATGGTCGCATAAGCCGGGAGGCACACAAGTAACGAACCTCGACAACAGCGGAAACCCAATCCCTGATCCGCGAACAGCCGATCGGGGTCCGTATACGGATTTCTGTACGTTCATGACAGTTATGCATGGTCACATCAAAATCCGATAAGAACAAACAACAATGGAAATCGGGCGCTCTGGTTTATTCGGGGCGCCCCGATCCATCGTGGGAAGTAGCGACGGAGGTTGCCAAAAGCATTTTAACAGTGTGGGAAGGGTTGGATGCCTGGTCTGGGAGTATTCCTATGCCGCCAGCATTAGGATATCGGGGCTGTTATTTAGAAAATGACCGGGGTGAACGGTGGAATATCTATCATGATTATGTCGAGCATACCTCAAGAGGAAGTACGGTGATTCGAAGAGATAATGATCGTGTTTGTGAAAAACTGATATTAGGAACTGCCCCGAAGGGAGTGTTGCCGCCGATGACTGGAAAAAGGTAGTGAGTTATTTGCAGAGAGCATTTATACTTTGCAATTATTTGACTTTTACAAAGTAAACTACTACCTTAGCACACTGCCTCCAAAGCGAATTACAATTAGCCACCACTGAAAAGTAGTCGTTCTTCACAGTGGAGCGGGCTATAATTAATAGTTAACCAAGGGGAGCAAAGTTAACATTCATCTTTTCGGGGGAAAGGAGAGGATACTATGTTAAAGAATGAATCGATAAGCGAGCTTACTCAGCTTGCATATCAGTTTGGTCCTTTTTTCTTTGCATTACTTTTTAATCTTGTCATAAGTCGGTGGGCGTATAAAGTCTACAATCAGGCCTCGCTTAATCAAAACGCGCCGGACACAGAGAAAAAAACTTTGAAGCTTGTCTTTGTGACAGCATTTGGATTTGGTATTGTCCTTGTGATCGCATCGATCTGGTGGTGGTTTGGTCACCAGCCGTCCATCTACGTATTCAGTGGGGAGATCAAGCAGCTTAGTGAATACGAGAAATTAGCCTCGAGCGATATGTATTTTAAAGCAAGAGGCCTTGCAAGCCTGGGCGATAGTATTCCAAAACTCCGGAGTGAAGAATTTGTTATTATTCAGTACCAACCTTTTACGAAAGAACAGAATTTTGACTTCATGTTCTCCAAAGGAGGAGGCAAGCCACAGAGAATCGAGGTCAATTACGATGAGAACAACCCATCACCGAAGTTTGTCATCGAGTGGAATAATGAAATTGGTAGAAATGAGTTGAAAGAGTTGAGAAGTTCGACATCAAGAACGGGAATGTTCTCACCTTTTTCCAGTTCCGCATTCGCTTTTCAGAGAACAATGCAGTATAAGTATATAACACCAAAATCTTCGGACGTTATAAAACAAGCTGTAGCCGATATTCAAAACAAGTTCAGCCTTCCGATTAGTCAACTTCAGGATGAAAAAACAGATATAGGTGTGAAAATCTCGAATCTCGATCAATTTAGATCGCTGGACAGCACCTCACTTCGAAAAATCGTTGATTTGAAAACCGACAAAGAGTCCATGATTTTGACACTAACAGATCTGACTCGACACACAGACCTCGAGCTTTCCTACAAAGCTAAAGAGCTTGTAAAAACAGCTAATATCAACACATTGATAGCAAAAAAACTTTCATCGTCCACTCAAAACAACGTAAAGGATGCACAGGCTATCTTATTGCGCTTGGACAGGCAGCAGGCGTATAAAGTACTACAGTCAGTGGATACACTTCATGCTTCATCAAGGTCAAAGAAGCTCTATAGGAATGTACTTGCAGGTAAAGGACTCATGGCGCTCGTTCCAACCGGCTCAGAACAAGGAGATCGGTACTACGTGAAAGCCACGTGGAAACCAACCGAAAAAGAGGCAATAGATTGTTTAACGAAACTCTTTAATCGTGAACTCTTTAATCGACCGGATATGAGACAAGAGGAAGAATACATGAAAGGTAGAAACGAACGACTTGTGTATTGGTACTCTAAAGAATGGGCAATCTACATTGCAGGTGAAATAAGAAAATGTGGTGGGAAAGCAGATTTTGTCACCCCGGTGAGCCGTGCCCAATTAGATTTACTGGATTAGGTGGCATCAGAATAATTCTGAGCCCATACATTAAATAGGGATGAGATATGTTTTCTCTGTAAGAGGATTAAAACAATACTAGGAGATTACTATGAAAGCACTTTGTATCGTACTCATGCTGTTACCGCTGTATCATGCAATGACGCAGACGGATCCATGTTCATGTACGCCAAGCGTCGGCAGTATACGTCCGTACAGGCTTCCGGCAAAGTGGGAAACGTTAGGACACACATATCCAAAAGGGAAAAAGTCTTTGAAGCCTTCAACAATACATTCATGGGAGACAAAGTATTCTGCAAAGGCAAATAGCACTACTGTGGCTTGGAATACAACCCGTTTGGTTGCTACACCTGAAGAAAGTTTGTACACACTCAAAGGGTACCTCTGGTATGTGAAGAAGGAAGTGGATTGCGATTATCATATTCAGATAGGGAAAAAAAGTAAAGGTGCGGCGAAAAGGGCAGTAGTCGAGTTGACTATCAAGCAGTGCACAATTCAAAAAACCCTGTTGGATACATTACAAGGGCGAGGATATACGCTCACGCAAATAAGAAATGGTGTTGAGCTGACGAAAGGAATCCAAGTTACAATACAAGGTTTAGGTTTCTATGATTGGCAGCATCAATTAAAAGAACCCAATGATAATACAGATGCCGATTCACCCTTATGGAAGCAGGAAGGCACAGCATGGGAGCTGCACCCTGTGATCAGTTTCGAGTTTGACTAATACAGGAGGAACATCAAATGGCAAATAACTTACCGGCTGGCAAGACCGCAATTATTGTCATCCATGGGATTGGAGAACAGGACCCGTTCGAAACATTAGACAGTTTTGCACGCGGATTTATCAATCATCTTTCATCGCTTGGCATGGAGTGTACGCTTCACCATGAATTAGCGAACAGAAAAGGAACCTCGGGTGCAGGATGGACAGAGAGTTTTGTACGCATACAACTTGCAGGCGGGAAGGATCAATGGATCGATATCCATGAATACTACTGGGCTTATCTGACCGAAGAAAAGATCTCCATCCGCGAAGTATATGACTGGATTACCAAGACGCTTAATGCTTCGCGAAAATTTTATAAAGAAGATAAAGAGTTGCAAACACAACTTGAGAAGCACAGAGGGAATAAACCTCTACCGCTCTTTTGGTTAAAGGTATTAGTCGGGATTGTAAGCGGATTCGAATTATGGGTGAAACTTCTTAACGCAGCGATTACTTATCTTTTGCCATTCGCAGCGCCGGTATCGGGATGGCTTCGTAACTGGATATACAAAAAGACGCGCATGGTTATTGTGGGATATGTCGGCGATGTGGCAATTTATACGACGATGGATCAGAAATCGCGGCACTATCGTCTTCGAAGCCAGATTCTTAAAGAAGCACAAGTTCTCTTTGAATCAGTTATCAATGAAAACAGTTATGAGTCCGTTATTGTAGCAGGGCATTCGCTGGGGAGTGTTATTGCCTACGACACGCTCAGTAAATTGAATCTGAAAATGAACGTTGAAAAAGACAACCCGCTTCAGGTTGATAAGATAACGCGCTTGGTAACGTTTGGTTCCCCTTTAGATAAGATTGCTTTTTTCTTCAGGGAACATGCAGAGAAAAGTGCGTATGTTCGGCGGCAGATTCTCGGGCAGTTGTACTCATTCAGATCAGAGTCGGGGAAGTATATGCAGGCGGTCGACATCTCCAAAGGCGAGCGTAAGATAGAGACTACCATCAGCGAGAAGATCAAGAATCTTCGATGGATAAACTTTCATCACAAAAAGGATCCTATTAGTGGTCCATTAGACTATTATACAGGCGTTGAAAATCGTAAGCTGGTTTTCGAGAAGGCATGGGGCATTGCACACAACGGGTATTGGGACGATCCAGAGTTTTATCGTCAAGTTTATGAATTCTGCTTTACGGATAGTCGATGAATCTGTAGATGTAAATCGCTATTAACATTCCTTTAAGAATTGACAAAGAGCATCTTTTCCGCTATATTTCTCTCTATAATTCATTATTAATCCGTGGGGGCACTCAACATTCATTAAACAAAAGGAGCTAGTTATGCAAAAACGATTTATTACAATGTTCTTTTTCTTCTCCCTGCTGGCACTATCCACCATAGTCTCGGCGCAGGACAAAACCGAGCCATCTCTCTACAAACGCATTGGCGGCTACGATGCGATTGCAGCGGTAGTCGATGATTTCATTCCTCGTCTTGCGACTGACCCGCTGCTTGCTAAGTTTTTTGCGGGCCACAGCAACGACTCTAAAAAACGGCTGCGTCAGAATGTCGTCAATATGGTATGCGAGGCAATAGGCGGACCGTGTTTCTACACCGGACGTACGATGAAAGAAGCCCACGGCGGACTCGGCATTTCCGAAGAACAATGGAGCGCATCGCAGAAGCATTTCGTGGCAACGCTCGAGAAGTTCAACGTGCCGAAGAAAGAGCAAGACGAGCTTGTAGCCATTGTCTTGAGTTTGAAGGGAGATATCGTGACTCCTGCAGCCGAGATGAAGAAGTGAAGGGTAAAAAAATACTTGTTTATGTGTTGTTACAGTAGTTAGCTGGTATTTACGTATTGAATGCAGCATATTAAATAAAATATCACCTTATGAATAGACCAAAGCATTTCTTTCTTCTTCTCCTGGCAATTCTACTGCCTGCTATTGTACTAGATTCAAATTTTACTATCGCCCAGAATTCAAGAAGCAAAAGTAAGAAGGGTTCAGCTAAGTATATCACTCTCTCATTCGATACATCCATTGCCCAATTGGGTCCTAATTTCATGGGACATAACTTAAAGGAAATTTATGACAAGATTCAGGAAAGGCAATCTAAGATAGAAGAAAAGAACGAATTCGAAACGACTGAACATTTTGAAAAGAGAAAATACGACCTTGCATCCCAACCCATCACTGGAAAGATATTCTTTGAAAGCATCCTTGCTTTCAGAATAGATGATTGCCCATCGGCTTACAACGCTGACGCAGAGGTTTTAAGGATTATTTGTCCCTTTACATGGGCTTTCGATCAAGAGTTATCCTCTGATGATAAAGCAGTGCAGTGGAAATTTGAGTCTATAGATAAGGATCCTTACTTCGGGACTAATGCTTTCGGGGCCACGGTGCAAGTCTTTCGTGGAGAAACAAGGTACTTCAACATTGCAATTAAAAACCATGCTGATTTTGAAATTGCCAGTCTCGACGCCACTCAACCATGGAAAGACAATGGTTTTATAATAACTTTGGGAATTAAACTGAATGAGGCTAGAAATCTAAAGGGGAAAATATCTGCACTCTTGGTTGGTAAACTAATCCGACCATTTGTTTCTAAACATGATGAGTACGGGAAACCCACTTTCGATCATCCGTTCGAGGATACAAATGTTCATCACTATCTTCACGCTTTTGTCTTTGAGGTTTGGTTTTTTGATTTTTCTACCGGAACTATCTTGGCTAAATCTAAAATAATTCCATGGCATAAACGTTAAATATCAGACAATCTTTCTTAATGGATCGGAACTTCCTCAGATTATTAGAAGATTTTCAAAAATTTAAATCGATTGATTCCACTGTTCTTTGGGAACTCCAAGAGGCGGCGACAAAAATCAATTTGAACCACTTGAACGCTTTGCATGCTCAACGAATTGAACAATGGCAACGTTATGAAGAACTAAGCCGCGCATTTTCATCAATTGATACTCAACGCATTCAAAACCAAGCAATGGGTGTGATTGAGAGGCTTGAATCTATTGACAAGAGGTTCTTTGCAAATGCTCAGAGATCGATTGAACTTGCCCAAAGAAATTGGAGAAATATCGACTATGTATTTAACTCTCCAGCTTTCATCGCCATTACAGACGTTTTTACTCGAGTTCAACACCAGCACAAGTCTTTCCTTATTGATATTGCTGAAAAAGTTCGTGAAATCGCCGTAGAAATAGATGAAGGTGTTCAAGAACAAACCCTCACTCAGCTTAAAGATTCTCTTATTGAAAAAGCAAGGCAGCTTCCTAAGGGGACAGTCAGTTTCGAGGGGATGGTGCAGATACTCATATCTTTAATCACTCTTTTCCTTGCCTTTCTTTCTTACCTTGGTGATAATGATGCTGCTGAGCAAGCTCACCGAGATATGCAGGCGCTAACCCATCGAGTCGAACAATTGCCAGATGAAATAATACCCAAACTCGCTACATTGTTACAGGTACAGACAGATACTAGTTGGTATGTTGTTAATCGTCAAGCGTCAATGTTCTCAAAGTCCACCGTCAAGTCATCGATCATTGGTGTATTGTATCCTAATCAGCGAGTTCAATTGATTCAGCGAAAACACAAATGGATATATGTTCAGTACTTCGATTATCTTGATTGCATTCCGAGAAATGGTTGGGTCCTTAAGAAATATCTCAAGTTGATTTCACAATAAAGAATTAGTCTTGTGGCAAACGCCCGGACATTGCACTGCAACTTTTTTCGAGTAACACAACAAAAGGAGAATAATGCTTGATCGAATAGCTGACGGGCGCACGGATTTGGTGTTAGATTATCTATCACAGGGGAATGCCGCCGACTCATGTGACAGCAATGGAGTATCGCTTATAAAATGGTGCGCCTATTACGGAGATGTGAGCGCCATACAATTCCTGCTCGATCACGGCGAATCGCTCGAGTCGCTCGGAGAGAATCTCGACCTCAATGGCGCTGCATTTCACGGGCACTGGCAGCTCTGTCAGTTTCTCATCGAGCATGGCGCCGATGTCAATCATCCCATGCCGGATACAGGAGAAACGCCTCTGCATGCGGCGTTATGCACAGCCAATCGCTCTTCACATGATCTTGTCGTCAAAGTTCTCCTCGCTCACGGGGCAAACCCGAATTGTGTGGCAAAGCCATATGCCGCAACGGGCAGCTTCATGCGCGACTGCAGAACGAAAGCCGAAACTCCTCTTCATCGTGCCGCCGCCTTCGGTACCGAAGAAACCATCCAGCTTCTTCTTGATGCAGGCGCAATCATCGATGCCAAAGATATGCACGGAGATTCTCCCCTCACGTGGGCAAGCTGGCACCTGCGTCCCGATTCCATCCTCAGAAAACTTTGTTATGGTAACTTCTCTATTCATCCTGAACGAAAGCCCATGGAAGTTACTTTACGTGGAACGCCACAAGCTTAACTCGGCTGTAATATGGTAAGTGAACAAAGTAGTAACGGCATCGTATACCAATCACAAACCACAACAACACACCACTCACATCAAGAGCTTATTATGAAAGAACACCTTACACGTCGTATGTTCATAAAAACAACTTCCGGTCTCTCTATCGCATTTATGATTGTCGGCGGTTTGCCGGAAACCGCACGCGCCGCAGTCGATGACAAACAGCAATCTATTTACGACGAATTTCCCGCACAAGATCCGGAACGAGTACGCGAGATGGTCGGGGTGTCGCATGGCAATGTAACGCGCGTCCGTGAGTTGCTGGCTTTACATCCTGCGTTAGCAAAAGCGACGTGGGATTGGGGATTCGGTGATTGGGAAACGGCGTTGGGCGCTGCATCTCATATAGGAAACAATGAGATTGCACGTCTGCTCATTGCGAACGGCGCTCGGCCGGATATCTTTACCTTCGCGATGTTCGGTAATCTCGTTGTCGTCAAAGCGTACATCGCGGCAAATCCCGGCATCCAGAAGATACACGGACCGCACGGCTTGACATTAATGCATCATGCGCGAGCCGGAGGAGAGCAAAGCAAATCAGTGGTGGAATATCTCGAACAGATCGGGGATGCGGATATTGCCCAGACCTCATCACCGCTTTCTGAAGAAGAGAAACTTAGCTACACAGGCGACTACTCATTCGGAACTGAGGCTAATCTCAAGATGAGAATCAGCGTCAATAAAGATGGATCGCTCAGCATTACGCGCCTGCCTGATGGTACGAACCGCCGTATTTTTTATCTCGGAAACCATGAGTTTTACCCGACCGGTGCGCCTGCTGTCCGCGTGCGCTTTGATGTTCAGCAAGGTAAAAAAATAAGCTTAAGCATTATTGATGGCACGCCGATGCTAACTGCGCAGCGCGATGTATGAAATCAACTGAAACACTGTTGCTCACACGGCAGGAGGTGGCTTCCTTACTCTCTATAGAGGAGTGTATTGCAGCTGTTGAGAATGCCTTCAAACAGCACGCTGAGGGGAAGATGCCGCCGCCGGAAATCCTCGGCATACGTGTACAAGAAGGTGGCTTTCATATCAAAGCGGGAATCATGAATCTGGGGAAAACATATTTTGTGGCAAAAGCGAATGCCAACTTTCCCAACAACATGAAACAATTCGGACTGCCGAGTATTCAGGGAGTCATTATTGTCTGCGATGGCGAGGATGGACAATTGCTGGCGCTTATGGATGCAATCGAGATTACGATTATACGAACTGGTGCGGCTACCGCGGTAGCGGCGAAACACCTTGCTCGTACTCATGCTACGACGGCAACAATCTGCGGCTGCGGTAATCAGGGAAGAATATCGCTGAAAGCGATCATGAACGTGCGACAACTCAAAACAGTATTTGCGTTCGACGTTGACGAAGCGCAGGCAACAAAGTTTGCTATAGAAATGTCGAAGGAGTTACAGATTTCTGTGGCACCTGTCCAGGATTTGGGAAGGGCAGTACGACAAAGCGACATCTGTGTGACGTGCACGCCGTCGAGGAAACCATTTCTGCGTAGCGAAGATGTCGCTCCGGGAACATTCATCGCAGCCGTTGGAGCCGACAGCGAGGAAAAACAGGAGCTTGACGCAGCGTTGGTCGCTTCGAGCAAGGTCGTCGTTGATTTGTTGTCGCAGTGTGCAAACATCGGTGAGCTTCACCATGCGTTACAACAAGGGCTGATGACACGCGAAGACGTCCACGCAGAACTCGGTGAAGTCATTTGCGGCAAAAAACAGGGGCGAACATCAAATGAAGAGATTATTATTTTTGACAGCACCGGCACCGCCTTACAAGATGTTGCCGCTGCAGTCATTGTCTATGAAAAAGCCGTTATACAAGGAATAGGTAAGAAATTCAATTTCGCCTAGATAATCAACTTTGCACATTTCCCAAATTTTTAGCATCTTAGGACATCAAATTTTCCAGCCATGCCGCAATTCTCATCAATGGCATTCCCATGGCGACTGTTCTCAACTTTCTTTTAACAACTTGGAGTCTATTATGAAAAAGATAGCTGTTCTATTTACACTGCTTGCAGTCATTATTATGCTGCTGCCAACATCCATTCTCTCCGATGAGGGGATGTGGATGCTCAATCAGCTCGATAAACTTCCGTGGTCGCACATGAAGCAGCACGGGCTCGAGCTCACGCCTGAACAAATTTATAATCCCAATGGGACGAGTATCAAAGATGCCATCATCCTGCTCGGCGGCGGTACGAGCACGTTCGTCTCAGCCGAGGGTTTGATCCTTACAAATCACCATGTAGCATTTGCGGCAATTCAATCGGTGAGCTCGGTCGAAGAAGATTATCTTAAGAACGGATTTTACGCAAAGACCAAAGAAGAAGAATTGTCGGTGCCATCCTACACAGCGCAGATCGTAGCGGACATGAAAGACGTAACGACAGAAACCCTGAGTGCAGTGAGCGATACCATGTCGGCAGAGTCGCGTGCAAGAGCTATTCAGGCAAAATCGCGTGAAGTTGAAAAAACTGCCAAAGGTACGACAGACTTTGAGTGCCGCGTTGCAGAAATGTACAACGGCGTAAAATATATTCTCTACACGTATGAAGTGCTGCGTGACATCCGGCTCTCATATGCACCTCCAACATCTATAGGGAATTACGGCGGCGAAGTTGATAACTGGTATTGGCCCCGTCATACCGGCGATTTCTCGTTTATGCGCGTCTACACGGGTCCCGACGGCAAGCCTGCGAAGTATGCAAAGCAAAACGTTCCATACAAACCTAAAATGTTTCTCCCGATTTCTATTGCCGGTTTCGACGAAGGCTCGTTTGCGATGATTATGGGATTTCCGGGACGTACCTTCCGTTACAGAACCTCGATAGAAATTCAACTGGCGAAAGATGAAACCCTGCCGTTGACGATGGAGCTCTTCAAAACACGTATGGATATCATTGAAGCAGCAGGGAAGAACAATCGTGCGACGGAAATTCAGTATGCAAACCGATGGCGCGGTATGGCAAATACGTATAAGAACTATCAAGGAACGCTCGAAGGGATGCAGCGTGCAAGCATCATGAAACAGCGACAAGAGCAAGAACAACAGTTTCAGGAGTTCCTCAGCTCCAAACCGGAACTCGAACAAAAGTACGGCAGCGTTATGAAGAACATTGCTGAACAATATGACATCTTGAAATCCTTCAACCGGAAGCAAATCGTTCTTGGACAACTCATCAGCGGCGTTGATTTGATACAAATTGGCAACAGATTGAACAACTTTGCGGGTGCATTTACGAAGGATTCGGTCTCCGGTGATATGAAGGCGCCTGAAGCAAGCGTCAATGAATTGAAAGACAATCTTCCTGCAACATTCAAGAACTTTAATGTCAACGTTGATCGACAATTGATGACGGCACTCGTCTTGAAGGCGGCTGATCTTCCTGCGGGGCAACGTCTTGCTCGCATCGATAAGATTGTCGGACAACGAGTGGGTGAAGGAAGAGAGAAAGCAGTCAAAAAATTTGTCGATGAGCTCTATAAAAACTCAAAGCTAACATCCCTCGATGATTGCATGAAGATGCTTTCGGAGTCTGCCGACGATATCAGAGACGATGACTTCGTGAAATTTGCAGCAGACATGTTCGGAGAAAGTGCAGGTTTACAACAACAAGCGGCGTCATTCAATGCAAAGATCGGACTTGCTCGCACCAAACTGCTCGAAGCATGGATGGCATGGAAGGGCTCAGATTTATATCCCGATGCAAACCGAACGCTGCGATTAACATACGGAGAAATCAAATCGTATAATCCGCGCGATGCTGTGCATTACGATTACATGACGACGCTCGGCGGTGTGATGGAAAAAGAAACCGGCGTCGATCCGTTTGAAGTATCACCAAGATTGCGTGAACTGTGGGAGAAGAAAGATTTTGGTCGTTATGTCGATAAAAAAGTCAACGATGTTCCCGTTGCTTTCCTCGCGAACCTCGACATTACCGGAGGAAATTCCGGCAGTTCTGTTATCAACGGCAAAGGCGAACTTATCGGCTTGGCGTTCGATGGCAACTGGGAAGCAGTTGTTGGCGATTATCTTTTTCAAGATGCGTTGAACCGCAGTATCAATGTTGATGCAAGGTATATCCTGTTCGTTCTGGATAAGTACTCCAATGCGCAAAACTTGTTAAATGAAATGATTATTAAGGAAGAACAACATTCCATGAAATAGTACATATCGAGCTGTTCAGTTTATCGATAGCTGCCTGAATCAAACAGGCAGCTATTTTTTTGTTTCCTGAATCCACTTTCTACGATGTGAATTGTTGACAAAATCAGTGCTTTCGTAAAAAACAAGGAAATCCAGACCTTTTGGGCAGTCAATGGAGATATTAGGAAAAGGCAATTGAGCACTTGACAAACCCATTTCTTTTATGTATATTGTTGGTGTTAAACATTTGAATAGGCTCTAACATGAAAACCTCTAAAATCCAAGAATACTTCAATGACCCTGCAAAGGCTGAGGAATTTATCACTAAGCTTCGTTGGGCTAACAACTCTGTATGCCCTCACTGCAAAGCCCTTGATAACATCTATACGCTCACGCCAAAAACTAAGAGCACAACGAGCCGTAAATCTTTGAAGCTCTACAAGTGCGCTGAATGCCGTAAGCAGTTTACTATTCTGACAGGTTCTATCTTTGAAGATTCTCACATTCCCCTCAACAAATGGCTCAATGCTTTCTATTTGATTTGTTCTTCTAAGAAGGGTATCAGTGCTCATCAGCTTCATCGAATGCTTGGTATTGCCTACCGCTCGGCGTGGTTCATGGCTCATCGTATCAGACTCGCTATGTCTCAAGAGCCTCTTGCCTCTAAGCTCTCCGGCATTGTCGAAGCTGATGAAAGCTATATTGGAGGCAAAACGAAACGCAAAAGCGATAAACGAAAGCTCTCTCGTGGACGTGGCTCGGAACGTAAGACAGTCGTTTTCTCTCTTGTGGAACGTGGCGGTCGTGTTCGCTCCCAGAAGGTTGAAACCGTCTCCGGTAAAAATCTGAAACAGATTATCCGTGATAATGTCGAGGAATCTTCTCAGATTATGACCGATGAATATCCCGCCTACAACGGACTCAAGAAAGAATTTGCCTCTCATAAAACTGTCGATCACGGTAGAGAGCAATATGTCAAAGGCATTGCTTATACGAATACGGCTGAAAATTTCTTTTCCATTCTCAAGCGTGGTATCACTGGCGTTTTTCATCATGTCTCTCGTCAACATCTTGACCTTTATTTGCATGAGTTTGATTTCCGATATTCAGAACGAAAGATTACTGATGGTGAGCGCACTGTTTTAGCCTTACAGAAAGTTGATGGCAAACGATTGAGACTTGGAAATTGACATCGTATCATCGGGGAGGTTTATTTGCTTCAAACCATGTTTTTGATTGTTCTGATTCAACGCCAAATTTCATATCAAGCATCGAGTTCAATTCTTCCAAAGTTTTCTCAGCCTTCTTTTCTGCTTGCCAAGCTTCTAATACTTGCTTTGCCATTTTCTCCCGCTCTGATTCCGCGACTATCGGCAACTGAATATCCTTTACATCCCCCAATCTACCGTTTGCCTTCCCACGCCAATTGCACCGATAAGCATTTCTGTTCTCATTTCCGTTGTGCGCATTATTAGCCATAGATATAAAGCATCGTAGTTATTTTTACATCGTACAACAGTATAACTTCCAGATGCAAGCGCTCCATCAAATTCCTCAGTTACAAAACCAATAGCTCCATGAAATGAATTATATTCAGAAAATACCAAATCGCCAGTATTAACAATTTTCATTTCTTTGTATCCAACATCCTTTCCCTTCCTTACTTCTTCGGCTCTGATACGTCCTTCATAAGAAATTGTCAAAATTCTAAAATCTTTATCCCTATTTTCATCGCTCTTCGGCACAACGATGTTTTCAATTGACTGAGCAAGTTCTGATAACTGTTTAATCTCAAATCCTTTTTTCTTCCAAGACGCTACGAATCTTCCTTGCTTAGCCAGAACGTGTTTTAAGTCAAGTCTATCATTTAATTTTTTAGCCTCAACGCTCCACGAAGAATTATTACCGTTCAAATGATTTTCATACTCTTGACAAATTTCAGTAATTTCTTGCTCTGCCTTCTTTCGGGCTTCTTCAATTTTTGCCTTGCTTGAAGTTACCGGCAAATCATCAATACCTAATCGAATTGAGGGGAACATAAATGCGGTTGGCTGGGATTCATCTTCGTTTTTCTTTTTCTCTAAGTATAACAATGCTGTCTTGACTCTCGCCCCAGACATTCGGAAGGCATCTCCATGTAAGGATATGATTGCACGTATGACAAATTTCTGTCTAATAAAATTTCTTACATCAACAAATTGTTTTGAAGATAGGATTGTATCGTCAATTATTGTTATTAATTTTCCCCCCCCCCCCCCTCAACAACCTATAATATCTTTCTATAAAAAGTTCCATAGAGCGAACACGAGACCTTAGTTTATTTGTACCTTTTTGCTTCAAGCCGAGTTCATACTGTCTCAGTATCTTTTCTTCTTCTTCATTTTCCTTTTCATACCACATTGAAAAAGGCGGATTTGTCAAAACGACATCAAAACCATTAATCTCCCCAATATTTTTCTTCAAATCTTCTACTTCTTGTTGTAATTCTCGTGGCTCTGATTTATCAATCGTAATATCATTATCAAGTCCATCACATCTATAAATATGACTTCCGCCGTCTCCGTGCAGATACATATTTATTCTTGCTATCCTCGCAAGTTGTGGTGCTCTCGCCGCATCGATTCCATAGAGACATTGGTCGCATAATTTTCTAATCAATTCCAGTTTCTGATGATCTGTGTAACTATTATTTGCTCTGATTTTATTTCGCATTTCGGCAAGTGCTTCAATCAAAAATCCGCCCGTCCCACAACAAGCATCAATCACTCTGTCAATGCTTTGATGATTAGCTTCTAATTTTGCTAATCTCGTTGCCAGAAGTACAATGCTTCGAGGTGTAAAATATTGTCCAAGCTCTTTGCCCCGCATCGTTGCTTTAAGGAAGGTTTCAAAAAGTCTTCCATTCAAGTCTTCGTCTATTCCAAATAAATCAAATCCTTGAAGTTTCCTTACTACTCCTTTTATTGTTTGTGGCTTCAGGTCAATCGTTTCTCCGTTATCGAAAATACGTTTCTTGTTGTTTCTCAAAATATCGTCTTCTATTTTTCCCAACAAGGATTTGAATTGCAGGTCGTTGATAGGACTTAATATATCTTCTTCTCGGTCTTCAATCCAATGGTCAGTGAAAGTAGCTGCTACTTTAGGCACTGTAAGTTTTTCTTCGTCCCCCTTCCCATATTTTTCATGCAGCATTCTATCGTGATACAATTTTAGAAAAATTAGTTTAACAAATTCCATAAACGCGGAAGAGGGGCTTCTTTTTTCAGCTTTCCAGATATACTTATGACATGTCAAAAATAATTTTTGTGCATCTTCCTTGTCTATCTTTTTCAATGTAAATGATTTTTCTTCTTCACCTTCTTCTATCTCTCCACGTTGCAGTGCGACATAAGAAATCAGACATCTTAATTTTTCATAGTTTGCATTTCCAAACTCGAAGTCCTCAAATGATAATTCCAAAATCGGCTTCTCGCTCTCCCATTGATATAGCCCCGTTTTGAGTCCATTCGTCAATAAGAAATACTTTAATGTTTTTTTCTCCGATTTCCTGTTTATCACCAAGCAGTAGTGCGCACATTGCTCGATATAATCTTCAATCTTTTCTTCTGGAGATTTTGCATCAATTACTAATACTGGTTTCGCTTTTACTAACACAAGATAATCGGGTCTGTAATTATATGTCCTTGAACCGCGAGACAATTTCAACTTTGCAATTGAAGTTTTTAATTTCATTGCTTTATCGGGAATACCAAGATCGATAAGCATTTTGTTCACGAAAAAAGTCTCAACTGAAGCTTCGTTTGTTAGATTTTTCCTGTCGCAATATATATTAACCTTTCCCGCTTTGGTAAAGTCATCAAAAAGGCTGGGTCTGATAACTTTATTCATTTGATTTGCTTATTATGCGTGCGGTTCTTTCGCGGAGATTTTTTCGTAGAATATTCGGCTCGTGGTTCGGACACGGAAAGAATAGCTTTTACTGCCTCTTCAAACTTGAGAGGGTATAATGATAGTGGTTTCCGCTTTTTCGATGCGGATTTCGCTGGAGTTTTCATCGGCATTGAATTTGACGATTTTTTTGACCAAATTCAACTTGCAGTTCACTTATTTTTGACAAAGTCAAGTGACCGACTCGTAGAAAACATCTGTCCGTCGTACCTAATTTACGTATTTGAAATGGGTTTGTCAAGTGCTCAATTGCCTTAGGAAAAAATAACTTGATTATCTTACCTAACCTTTGTATCATTATAAAGCTAAAGTTTATCTGCAAAACTTCTTATCCACAAATTGACTAATTATTATTATTATCTGAAGGGGGTTACATTATGAAACACTCTACGATGTTGTCAAATGTACCGTCACGAACAATCTTACTAATGTTCTCTGTTCTCGCATTACTGATGCTGTCGTATCTGCCGCTGGCTTCAGCGGAGTCACCGCAGAGAGCAGCAACCTCGATGAGAGAACGTGCAATGAACGCCGGACAACAATTGCGTGAGTATCGCCAAGGCATTCTCGTGTCGAAGCAAAAGAGGAGAGACATATCATCTGCTCACTCTGAAGTCGGCATCCGCATCAATAACGCCACAAAAACTTCATCAACGGTCTTTTTCTACGACAACATGGAGAGTGGAGTAAATGGCTGGACAACGACAGCCTATACCGGTTCTGACCTCTGGCATCAAACTACGCTTAATGCAAGTTCAGCGACACACAGTTGGTGGTTTGGTATTGAAGCCCAGTCAAACTACGACAATGATGCTCGCATCAACAACGCCGTCATCTCTCCATCCGTAAATCTCACGACTGCAGTTGCTCCGATTTCCCTTCTTTTTGCTGAGAACTATGTTACCGAGCAAGGATGGGATTACTGTATGGTTGATGTCTCGACAGATGGCGGATCGAACTGGATACATTTGCGTGGAGGTTACGGCAGCGCACCAACCGGCAGCAGCGATGGATGGACAATCACCTCGCTCGATCTTTCTACTTATGCAGGACAAACCATTAGTCTTCGCTTTTACTTTGATACCGGTGACGAGTATTTCAATGAATTTCCAGGATGGTTCGTCGATGATGTTGTGGTTTTCGACCAAGGCGGACAAATCACGGGAAAGAAATTCTTTGATGTCAATAATAACAGTGCGAAAGATATCGGTGAACGCGGAGTAAAGAATTGGCTCATCACTGCAACAGGACCTGTCACATTCACAACAAAGACGAATTATCGCGGTCGATATTGGCTTACACTTCCGCTCGGATCTTATACCGTGTCTGAAACATTCCAGCCAAACTGGACACAAACGTATCCCCCCTCAGGCACATGGTCTCTGACGCTCTCAACGCCCGATACGCTCATCGATAGCGTGCACTTCGGCAATTACATCAACGCGAGCTTTATCAATGGTAAGAAATTCCATGATCTCGATCAGGATGGATTGTTTAATAACGCTGATACGGTTTTACCGGAATGGAAGATTCTTCTATGCGATACAAGCGGTAATCAAATCGATTTTGATCGTACAGATTCTGTCGGTGAGTATTCGTTGTATATCTTCGAGCCCGGCACCTACGTCGTCAAAGAAGTCGATAAATCGGGATGGCTGCAAACCGCTCCTGCCAGTGAATCGTATACGATTACCATCCCCGACTTGAGCACGGACAGCAACGGCAACGATTTCGGCAATTTCTATTCGCCGCTGACAAACTCTATCCTCGGTCTGAAGTTTAACGACCGTGATCGCAGCGGCTCGCTTGATGTTGGAGAGGTCGGCGTTGCAGGGTTCAAGATTCAACTTTACAGAAAAGGTAACGGCACCAACTATAATCTCTACAAAACGCGCACGACAGATAGCAGCGGCTTCTACCAATTTTTAAGTCTCCCTGCCGACACGTTTCGCGTGAAGGAAGTTCCTAAACAGGGTTGGTGGCAGTCGTATCCTGATTCATTCCATGCGCTCATTCTCAATAGCGGCGAAACGCTCGATAGCATTGACTTCGGCAACTACGAAATCGTTCCCGGTTCAGTGAGCGGTATGAAGTATGACGATGCTAACGACAACGGAAGCAAAGATACGATCGAAACCGGACTTTCCGGATGGCATGTGTTAATCACGGGCTCTACGTATTTCAATGCTTCGGTCAGCCTCGATGCAACGACCGATGTTAACGGTGATTATTCATTCGCCGGTATTTGGCCCGGCAGTTACATCGTGAGCGAAGTGTGGCGTTCGGGATGGCGACAAACTGAGCCTGCAAATTTGGGTCCGCATTTTGTCAATCTCAATGTGGAAGAGAATCGCTTAGGAGTAAACTTTGGCAACATCATGGACAGTACGTTCAGCACGTCGTTCAGGACGTTTAAGGCAGAGAGTCTTGCGCTTGCAGTAGACAAAAAGGGAAAGCACAAGCCAATACCTGCGATTCAGGATAAGTATTGGTTTTGGATTACATTAAGGAATAGTGATGCAAATGATTCTGCATATAAGGTAAGAGTTCGCTTCACCACACCGTATACTCCCGGTTCGCTTACGGTAACTCCACCAGGTGTTATCACACCAATAGGAGATAAATTCAAAATTATTGAAATCAGTTTCTCTCAATATATTCCCGATGATAGTACAATAACTATTTGTGGGTTAACAAAAAAGCTATCCGAGCAACATGTATATATTGCTGAGATATGGACTTATAATGATTCTACTCATCCGGGTTCATGGGTCATGTCCACTAACATTCCTCATGTTCCGTTGCCCAATGCTGTTAATCTTCTCGAAAAGGTAGGTGCAGGCTTGAAAGTTGGCTTAGGTGGACCACATACGGTTGTCCACACAAGTTGGAAGGATATCGTCAAATCACTCTTCATCAGGCCCGACCGTATGCACATCGGTGATCCGAGGTGCCTCGATAAGTTTGCGGGCACGACAAGGTCAATAAAGCGGCAGCAGAAGTATCTCACACCAACTAAAGGCAACAATAAGCTGTTTGCAGAGCTGGTGGCTTTGCAAGCAAACATCCGTGGCAGTGATTTACTTGTACTCCCCGGCGGCTTCGGGAACCTTGTCTTCGATGATACGACAGGCGGCGGCTCGGTGCTCAATGGCTTAACGATACGTGAGATTGCTGCAAAGGCAGACAGCTTCATGTCATCGTACAAGGACACTGTACCACCTATTCCGTGTGCAATGCCTGCGGGATTAGCGGGACTTTCACCTGAGTCGTTATACGTGAAAGTACGAAAGATCAATTGTGCATTCTCCGGTGATATCGATACAATCGGTTTTGCTACGGGATTGCAGTTTGCTCCTGTAGCTCCGCTCTCCTCCGTGCCATATCTGCGATACGATCCTCTTGCTGCACAGCGTGCGGGTTTTATCGCAACAGCGCCTCTCGATGGATATGTGCCGGATGTCTTTACACTGCATCAGAATTATCCTAACCCCTTCAACCCGACGACGACAGTCTCATTTGTCCTTAGCCAACCGTCGCTGGTGACGATCAAGATTTACAACATCCTCGGGCAAGAAGTCACAACACTCCTCGACCGTCAGGAATTTGAAGATGGAGATCAGGAAGTTGACTTTAACGCAGGTAATCTGCCTTCGGGTGTGTACTTCTATCACTTGAGAGCTGAAGGCATTCCTGATGAAGACGAAGGTATTCTGACGCAGACATTCTCGGCAGTAAGGAAGATGCTTTTGGTCAAGTAATGACGTTGCTGGATATGCGCCATGAGATGTGCGCATCAACCTCCCGTCGAGCAATCGGCGGGAGGTTTTTATTTATCCCAACCTCCGTCGAAATCGCAGCACGCTGAGTGAGAAAACGGCAACCCCAATAGCAAACAATGCAAGCGCTTGTTGCCAGAGGTCTGCTAAGCAGGTTCCTTTCAAGAACAACTCCCGCACGATCTCAAGAAAATATCTCAAGGGAATGAGGTAGGTGATATATTGAATAACTTTCGGCGTGTTAGCTATAGGGAATGCAAATCCTGACAGGTAGATGAACGGCATAAAGAAAAAAAACTGCGCGATGAGCATGGCTTGCTGTTATGTTTTCGCAATAGTCGAGACGAACAATCCCAAACCAAGCGTGGTAAGAATAAATAACCCGATGAGGAACCATAGCGTCAGCAGATGTCCTCGCATTGGCACCTCGAACCAACAATGCGCGATGGCAAGCACTATCATTACGTCGATGAAACCGATAATGAATAGGAGTGAGAATATCAGGAGCCGTTTTATCATAGAGTTTTTTGGGAAGGAGTAAACTCCATTACTTCAAAATAGCAATGACTTCTTGCTGCCTCGGTTCGCCGGGCACGATGACTTCGCGATTCTTCGAGATATAGACGTTGATCTCGCTTCGTATGCCAAAGTCACCCATGAAATAAATCCCAGGTTCTATGGAGAATGATGTCTCAGGTATGATTGTACGCTCGTCACTCGTTTCGAGGTTATCCATATTTGCGCCGCTGCCGTGAAGGTCTTCGGTGATGGAATGACCTGTACGATGGATAAAAAATTCTCCATACCCGGTTTTCACAATCACATTACGTGAAGCATCATCGACATCACAGCCGCGCACTGTTTTGCCTTCGGCAAGCGACTTCGTTAAAAAACTCGCTGCTGTGTCTCGTGCATCCCTGACGATGTTAAAAATCTTCGTATATTTTTCAGGCACCGATGTGCCAAGATATCCAACCCATGTGATGTCGTTATAGGTCGATCCCGGTTTGTTCTTTTTTGCCCAGAGATCGATCAGCACAAAATCACCCTCGCGCAATTCGGAGTGGACATCCTTTGTCGGTTCGTAATGCGGATTACCGCTGTTGGCATTCACAGAACAGTTGGGAGCTTCCATCGTTATCAAACCGTTGTCGGTGAACTTTGTCGTCATAAACTGCTGAACATCATACTCGGTAATGTGCTCCTTGTTCTTGATGCGAAGTTTCATGAAGCTAAACGCCTCGTCAACTATTCCCCGCATAATCTTCGCTGTCTCCAGATTATCGCGGTACGCTTCTTCTGTCCAGCGTGATTCGAAGTACTGTGTCAGATTCATCGATGAGACGATATTTACGCCGGTTCGCTTCACCATTTCAATTGTCCCGGCATCGACTTTGGAGATGTATGGAATAGCATTGCAGGGAGAATATTCCATGGCAATGGTTTTCATGCCCTTCAGAATTTTTTCTAAGCCCTCTTCCAGCGACTTCCAGCTAAGGAAAATTGTTTTTTCGCCCGGAAGATGATCGAGATTCCATCGCTCGATGCTGTGCACTAACTTTAACGGCGTGCCATTGGCGGGGATCAAATAAAAAAAACGTCGCGTGTTAAGAATATGCTTTGGATATTCAAGAATGCGTTGAGCATACTCGTTTCTTTTCCAGAAATCATATAAGAGCCAGCCATCAATCTTGTTTTCTCGCAGCGAAGCCTGAATGGATTGGATTTTTGAGGTTGTTGCTTGTGAAGGTTTGATATCTGTCATAAAAGTAATGTCGTTAAATAATAGTACGTTGGTAACAGAATATACGGAGAGCGGGGGGAAGATGCAAAAGACGGGATCAGCAGGCTCGTACCATTTATGCATCGCAACCCGAATCGACATTGTTGCTTTGCTTCTGAAAAATAAGTCTCGTATGTTATTAAAAGGAATTATGATGATAGGGAAATTGTGTATACAATGCTCTGTGGTACTTTGCGGGCTCTGTGTCGTTCTTATCTTCTTCACGGGATGTACCAGCGATACCGTCTATCTGCAGGATCTCAACGTTATAGGGCCGATCAAGCAGCCACCTATTCATATTACTGAGAAACATCGTGAGCGAGGATTTTCAATTTCACCGTGGTTCTCGTTGCACAATCAGGAAGTCTTCGCCGGCCAGATCGCCGGACACTCAAAGGTTAGTGCCAGCGATGTGTTTGTTGTCGACACAATCCGACAGAACGGAAACATCGTTGGATTCGAAGAACCGCAGGGTGTGAATATCATTCCATATCAAGGGAAGACAATGCATTGGGCAATACCCACTTCTACATATGGCGTGGACATCAACTTTACTAGCTCATCATTATTCGCATTGTCACTTGGTCTTAGCTATGGAATGACACGACAAGAAGGATTCTGGGGCGGTGATTTCGGCATTGGATTCATGTTTGATGGTGATATTGTTGCCGGACGGCTCGATGGCGGTATCCAGTGGCAGACACTCTCGTATACAGCATCATCTATCGTAGTTCAAACGACTTCATTCTTATCTGGTGTTACACAGAATAGAGTAGCATTCTTTGAAGATAGAGGGAGAATAACACCGGTAACCTTTTGGGGATCCTTTACACTGAATACCACGATGGAAGTACCAGTGAACTATGTTATGCAAGTTGCAGTTAGTAAGCAACAAGTCGTGGATTTTCAGCCAACACATCTTTCCTATGTCAATCCATATTTTCAATTCGGTTCACATGATGCTCGCGTTCAGAATTCAACAACCTTCTTCATCGTAACACCAGGAGCATATGTGAAGTTAACGGACGCCAGCCGAATACTCTTTGGTGGGCGGTTTATTTTCGAAACCGAGATAAAGAATAGCCACCCAAATCTTATGTTTATGCCGATCGTAAAGATTGATTGGAAGCTTTAGCCCTCCAAGGCGCATTCTCTATCTACATCCCCTCACGATCTATCAACTCTTTTCTTCTTCGGAACCACACCGATCCTCACGTCGCCTTTTTTCACAAGCTCACAGGCAAGAATAACGGCAGATTCAAAATCCTCACTCTTCTCTGGAAGTATCTGCCAGTTGGTCGGTGATTTACCGAGCACATCAATAGATCGCATGGAAGGGAAGAGTTTCTGCAAGCTTTCATGATGTTCTTTCCTTGTTGCTATCCATACGCCGTTGATTTTTTTATGCGTCGTTCGTTTTCGCAAAATGAAGTGAAGCTTCTTACCAAGATACAATGCATAACAGCCGAACATCGGCTTGATGACAGGTTCTTTCGGATAAAGGTAATCAAAGATAAATGTGAAGGGAATTGAGGAAGGAGATTTCTTCTTCTTAACGTTCTTCGTCATAACGGTTAGCTTTGTTGAAGAGTTCTCGCAATCTCCGTCATATTAACAATATGGTTATCGTCGTGCTCAGCAACGAAGTATGCCATATCGACTAACCGCATGGGCTTCTGCAAGCGTGGATGTAATGAGACAAGTGCCGCCTGTTGTTCGTTTATTGTTGCCAATCGACAGACGAAGTGCATTCTCGCATCGCGAAATTGTTGCAGTACCGTTTGGATAGGCTTGGTATTATGGTTGGCTTCGTACGTTTTTTGGTTCTTCATATCGGCAGCGCGAAGTGTTTTTGCGCCGGAAAGAAAATCATCGATCCTTGCATCATGAAGCTCGTCAAGATCATAAAGATGTCCCACCTCTTCCTGTATCGACCACTTATCGTTGATTCTTATCGTTAGGATGTTGCCGGGAAACGAGCGTATGAGATCTTCGATGCGCGCAGGTGTTCCGCGAACGCGTTCGAGAATACAAGGGAACATTTCAACCGGGGAGTTGAAATCAAATTTCCGTTCAATCCATTTTATTTTTTTTATCATGGAGCGATAATGAATGATCATTCATACTACAATACCATTTCTACAGTGAATCCGTACGTGAAATCGAGAACGTTTGATAACGACTGGTCAAGTGGCAGGCGCATCGTCATGCCGGGTTCGAACTTTCCGATATACATTTTTGCCGCGACCTCAAACATATCCACAGTACGGTCGTTTGTACGTGCATTGGTCAAAATTGTTCTGCCCGTCAGCCCCAAGCCAATATTCACGAGTTCATTCTTATAATAGAGTTGTTCGCTGTACAGGAGATATAAATCTGAACTCTGTGTGGTTACGGTATTGCTCGGCTGTCTGATTCCGATGTCGTAGGTCGGTCCGATGCGCAGGCGGAAACCAAGTCCTGAGGTTATAACAGGCTGGATATTCACTGCACCGGAAATTTGCACGATGTTGGGCGCGTATGCTTCGAAGCGATCGATGTCACTTCTGACGCCAATAGTTGTTGCAATATCTTGTTCATCGGATACGATCGGGATCCGCGCCCCGACTTCCATGTAGAGGAAGGGCTTACGCGTGGCTATTTCGAGACCGAGATACGGATTGCCTACGATGTTTTGACTGAGTGATGAAGATGAAGTGGTAATAGTACCGTGAGCGAATGGCGCTTCAATCACCAGCCGGAGCGAGTTAGAAAGAGCGATCCTTGAGGATAATGTCAAAACATATCCCGAATACACAGTAGAATTTCCTCCAAAGTTTGGTGCGAGCAATTCTACACCGATAGCCCGATCACTGCTTCTGTCAGTCCAGATGGATTGCGCCTCAGCAGTTGCTCCTACACAAACAATTGTAACAATGAGAAGAGTAAATATCTTCATGCTAACATCTAAAATCGAACATCGTTATTTCGTTGCCCATTCCGGCGTGATCACCACATCAATGCGTCGGTTTTTGGCTCGTCCTTCCGGCGTGTCATTGCTGGCGACGGGGCGGCTCTCACCATAACCCTGATAGTTCATAGGGAGAGTAACATTCATGTTTGCCATAAAATACTCCGCTACAGCTTTTGCACGGCTATCAGAGAGTACTTGATTTGCCTCGTCTGTTCCCTGTGAGTCGGTATGTCCTTCGATCATAATTTTGCAATTCGGGAATTTCTTTATCGCATCTTGAACTTTCGTGAGGAAAGGATAATATTGCGCTTCGATCGTGCCTTTTCCCGATGGGAATGAAAGGGCATATAACCTGATGATAATATTATCGCCATCGCGCAATGTATTCGCTTCATCTTCTGTAAATGTTGTTGCGACACTGCGAATGGTTTGTTCCTGCTGCTGTTTGAAGAGAAGCTTACGCTCCAATTCTTTCCCAGCTTCCTGAAGCTGACGCTCTGTTTCGCTAAGTGTGCCGAGGCGCTTCTCCATTGCTGAAACCTGCAATCGAAGGTTCCCGATTTCATTGTCCTTCGCCCGAATGATATCGGAGAGTTGACGCAGCGTGTCGGCATGTTGTATTGTCACGCTTTCCTTCGCTTTGATGGCAGCATTCACGTCGGCGACAGGTCCATCGAATCCGTTATCAAATCGTGCTTGTACTCCTAACGGTCCAGCCACACGCTGGAATTGTGCTTCCGCTTCCTTCAGAACATCCTCAAACGTTTTATCTTGCTTTTTCAGTTGTGCGATCGTGTTGTGAAGATAGATAGCATGAGTGGCTTCGTACTTAGCTTCTTGTGCAAGCTGACGTGCTTCATCGGTATCGTAGCGTTTTTGTGTAAGGAGGTCTTCCGTTTGCTTGACAAGTCCTTGAGCTCTCAATAATGTTTTCGGAGCGCTGTCGCGTACACGCATCTCCTCAGCTTTCCTCAGGAGATCTCGTGCGGGAGTGAGGAAGTTCGCTTTGATTGCCTCAAGCTCTGCTTCGCGATACATCGTGAGCGCTTCAGATGCCCCTTCTCGTGCATTGCCCAGATTGTTATCTTCTAGCTGACGGGCAGAGCGTTTGAATATTTCCTCAGCTTTGCTCCAGAGTTCTGCAGAAGATTTCGGCGCGCCTACACTTGCGGCATCGCTACGTGCCGACATCGTTGCGCTCAGTGTCGCTTCGCCTGTCTTACAGGCATCGAGCGCTTTGGCAAAATACGCTGAAGCATTTTTTACTTTATCACGTATGTCTTCCAGACTGCGCCCGCGGTTGTAGAACTCGGTCGCGTCATCGTAGTATTTCATCGCGCGCTCGAAGCTTGCAGGGGCGTAAAACGCAGCGTTTTTCTCTTTCGCCTGGACTAACAGTTGGTCGGTTTCGCCAAAGAGTTGATTGCGCAGGTTGTCTTGTGCAGTGACCTGAAATGTCCCGATACTATAATAGAGCAGAAGTGCCCAGAATACCTTAAAATAGAAGCGTTGCATAATAATCTCCTGAAAAATGTACATGAAAAAGCTGTTGTTCTGCGAGAAATATACCGCAAAGCGAGGCAAGTGTCAAGTTTGTTTACTCCTGCTTCACATGGCTCTTGAAAATTGATAATGAAAGCTGAAAGTGTTACCTTTGCACATCTCAAATCCAATAATATCATTCTACAATTAACATAATGAAGTTGTTTCTTAGTCTCCTTCTTGCCATGATGCTGTTGTTGGAGGGTTGTTATACGTACATGGGAATATCACATGAAGAACAGCAAACATTGATGCAGGAGGCAAACAGCGATGTAGCAATAACGCTGAAAGACGGAACTACAGTAAAAACATATTCGTACCATTATCTTGCTGTGAGACAACCGTCGAATCTGATTTTTGGCAGCGGTCAGAAAATTGATACCGTGACAGGTTCTACATCATCGTTTCGAGGGAAGCTGTCGTACACGAGTTTTGATTCGGTTTACGAATATGAGAAACGGGGCTTGGGAGGAAAGGAACGAATACAATATTACGATGTATGGATTTCAGGCAGCGAGAAGGTGAGATTTCGTCGGGACAATTGCGTGATTGTCTCGGCAGAACAAGGTCCCGGATTATGGGTGACCGGCTACGTCGATTCCTCAAGTTCCGCCCCTTTCTTTTTTGCTCCGCTGCTTCCGACAAATAAACTCGAACGACATTCAGTCCGGATTCCCTTTGACGAGATTGTTTCCATTGATGAATGGAAGATGTCGGGTGTGAAGACGACGTTGTGTGCGGTGGGTGTTGCAGGATTTCTTACGCTTTTCGTTTCTACCAGAGGGTTTAGTTCGCTGAGAGGGAAGGAGTAGTGAACGCCTACTCAGTTTAGGTAACTTAATTAGATATGATAGTTTGAATGTGTGTAACGATCTTTGTATATTTACATTATTATTGCAGTAGAAGTCGAATAATATACTAGTTGCACAAAGAAAAGATTGCATTGAAACAAATTCAACATAAAGCCATTGGCATTTCTGAACCAGTCTGTCCGCATTGTTCTGCACAGTTAGAAAAAATGCCAGAAAGAAAAAAGAAATGTTATAGCTGTGGCAATTTCATCTATGTTAAAAATAGACCCCTTGATAGAAAACGTGTATTAGTTACCGAAACAGAAGCAGAAGAAATAGAAAAACAGTGGCAAGCTGAACAGGCTATTAATGCACTAAAGCAAGAATATCTTTATGTCAAAGCAGAGTTTGATGAATTTAAAGAACAACTGACGAAGAAGTTTGGTAAAGAGCCGTCAGATAATGATGTGTTTTGGGCGGTGTACAATAAACAGTCTTTGGATTTTGCCCAAAAAGCTATGTGGGGTCTCTATCGGAATACTCGTTATAAAATGGCTCAATTATTACTCCGTGAAAATAAAATAGCGCTTGCTTTCGAGAGCTTTCTTGAGGTTTGTTATATTGATGCTAATGGGCCGCGAAATGCTGGTGACTTAATTGGCACTCAGAAATTTAACGAGTATCCATATTTTGATGAAAAACTGGGAATTCAGGCACCCGGGGTTCTGTTTCATATTACCGATATTGCAATGAATCTGAGATATACAGAAGAAAAACTCGAACAAGAATTTTTCCAAGTAGCTAATCAAATTCAAGCTGCTCTCAAATTGCCATTGTCACCCAAAGACGCTTGGGCAAAAATTAAAATGGGAATTGCTTTAATATAATCTTCTCTGATACGTTTGCTTATGTTATCGTTTAACTCCAATCCATTAGGATACTACAATTCTGCAAGAGATGAGAGATGAACGAAGAAATGCCTTCTCGTGACCTTGGTCTTTGGTTCTCACTTGACTCGAACAGAATTAATGCTAGGCAACTTGACAATCTTATGAATCAACTTGAGCGTTGGGCACAGAGTGGAGTCATACACCTATATATGTCTGAGCCTGCTGCGTCAGAAGTAAGAAAAGGTGATTCACTCAAACGCCGTAAAAAACTTTCTGAGTTCGGCCCAATTATGCACACGCGTGCTGAAACAATCGGGGAGCGAGCATTACTTCGCAAGATAGCAGACATCTTGTCCAATAAACCTTTGAAGAATGAGAATGAGCAACGAGATGTTGAAATAGTGTTCAACCACGCGGCTAAAAAGGGTCCAGGGATCCTTATTACTGAAGATGGTGACTCAAAAAGTCAGCCCAAAGGGATATTAGGTAGTCGTCAACAATTGAAAGCTCTCGGCATTGATATTTGGAGAACTGCTGAGGCTGTTGCTTTTGTTCGTCGCAGAATCGAAATGAGAGACCAAAAGGCAAGAAACGTTTCTGCACGAGTTGGCGAACCATTACCGCATTGGGTTGGTAACGACTGATAATAGGATATGGCTACCGAACCAACGGCTGAATCATCTATCTTAATGACTATACTGCAACTTGATCCCAAAATATTCGAATATACCAGATATCATTAATCAATTCATCTTTTCTTTAAGAATTAACCACAAAGCTATTTATCCAGGAGAACATTATGCGTAAACCGTTGCTGCAAATAGTGCTGCTCTCTCTGTTGGCTCTGCCCATCAATGCGCAGACTGCAGATGAGATCATCAACAAGTATATCAAGACCGTCGGCGGTATGGAAAAAATCCAAGCCGTGAAGACGCTTCGCCGTTCTGGCAAATTCATCGGCGGTGGCGGCTTTGAAGCGCCGATGGTCGAGGAGAACAAACGCCCGAACATGGTGCGACAAGAATTCACATTCCAAGGGCTCACCGGCATCACGGCATACGACGGGAAAACAGGATGGAAAATTCAACCGTGGGGAGGCAAGAAAGACGCCGAGCCGTTGACTGAAGAAGAGATGAAGGGAGTTATCGACGATGCTGATTTTGATGGACCTCTGGTGAATTACCAGCAGAAAGGAAATAAAGTCGAGTATGTCGGCATGGAGCAAGCCGAAGGCACCGATGCGTATAAACTTAAAGTGACAATGGCGAACGGTGACACGCGATACTACTATATGGATACTGACTTTTACGTTCCGATAAAAATCGAAATCAAGCGTATGATTCGCGGCACCGAGCAGGAGTTTGAAACATATCTCGGAGATTACAAAGAAGTCGATGGATGGTATCTTCCGTTTTCTGTCGAAAGCGGTGTCAAAGGTAATCCGGATAGAGGCAAGGTAAGCTATGAAAAAATTGAAGCTAATGTCTCACTCGACGACAGCAAATACGGGATGCCAAAAGTTTCCTCCACCGCACCTTCAAAATAATATTCTCCAATGATCTCACGACAAAAAGGATATACAATTATGAAAACAAAATTAATAATATGGCTTTCAGTAGTAATGATGACCTTCCTGCTTATGACTATTGGAATAGCACAACAATCCGCATCAGTGAAAGTCGATGCGGAAACGATTTCCGGTTTATCGGCACGCAACATCGGCTCGGCTGCAATGAGCGGTCGTATCGCTGCGCTCGACGCAGTGAAGGAAGGACAACGGCTAACGGTTTACGTTGGCGCAGCAAGCGGCGGCGTTTGGAAATCGGTTAACGGTGGAACAACGTTCAAGCCCGTCTTTGATAAACAGCCTGTGCAATCCATTGGTGCTATTACTATCGATCCGAAGAATCCTAAAGTCATTTGGGCTGGCACTGGTGAATCGTGGACGCGTAACAGCGTTTCCATCGGCGATGGTATTTACAAGTCAACTGATGGTGGTGACAACTGGACAAATATGGGTTTGAAGGAATCTGAACGTATCGTGAAGATTCTTGTCGATTCGAGCAATACTGATATTGTCTACGCTGCGGTACCGGGCAAGCTTTGGAGCGACAGCGATGAGCGCGGTCTTTACAAAACGACCGACGGCGGCAAAACATGGGTGAAGATACTGAAAGGACCCAACCTCTCGACGGGATGCTCGATGATTTCTATGGATAAGAAAAATCCAAAGGTGTTATTCGCAGGAATGTGGGACTTCCGCCGTAAGGGCTGGACGTTCCGTTCCGGTGGCGATAGTGCAGGAGCATTCAGTGGCAGCGGTTTATTTAAAACAACTGATGGCGGTGCAACGTGGAGTGATCTCAACGATGCAACTGCAAAAGGTCTTCCTGCTAAACCATGGGGACGCGTTGCTGTTACGGTTGCCCCATCGAATTCCAATGTTGTGTATGCGTTTATCGAAGCTGAGCCGCCAAAGAACGGCTTGTATCGTTCTGATGACGGCGGGCAGACATGGCGGGCACTCGACCGAAGCCAGTACATGGTCTGGAGACCATTTTATTTTGCCCATCTCATCGTTGATCCGAAAGATGAAAATAAAATTTATAAACCGGATGGACCGCTCATCATGAGCACCGATGGCGGCAAGAGCTTCAGCTTTGTCTCTGGTGGTGCGCACGGCGACTTTCATGATCTCTGGATCGATCCCGACAATACCGATCACATCATCACCGGAGATGATGGCGGTATCTGGTACTCCTATGATGGTGCGAATAAATGGTGGAAAGGAGAGAACCTTCCAATCTCGCAATTCTATCATGTCAGTGTAGATATGGACATGCCGTATAACGTTTATGGCGGATTGCAGGACAACAGCTCATGGGTTGGTCCCTCGCAATACCCCGGCGGTATTACCAATAGCCGATGGGAGAATCTGTACGGAGGCGATGGCTTCTGGACGTTTGTTGATCCTTCCGATCAGGACTACATTTATGCTGAGGCGCAAGGCGGGTATATCGGACGTGTGAACCGTAAAACGCACGAGGTGCGTGCTCTCCAACCGCTTCCGCAGTATAAAGAAGGCAAGCTTCGTTTCAATTGGAACACGCCCATTCACCTTAGCCCGACGAAAAAGGGCGTTGTTTATATCGGTGCACAATTCTTATTTCGTTCGAGCGATCATGGGCATTCGTGGCAGCGCATCTCCCCCGATCTTTCAACTAATGACCCCGAGAAGCAGAAACAGGAACAGTCCGGCGGCGTTACTGTCGATAACTCTGCCGCAGAAATGCACACATCGATTTTTTCCATTGCTGAATCCCCTCGTAATGCAAATATTATTTGGGTTGGTACGGATGACGGCAATTTGCAGATCACACGAAATGGAGGTAAAACATGGACGAACGTTGTCGGCAATATCCAAGGGTTACCAAAGAATGCGTGGGTATCGTCTATCGATGCGGGTCATTTTAATGAGGGGACTGCGTATGCAAGTTTTGACATGCATACCTTCGGTAATATGCAACCGTACGCATACAAAACCACCGATTACGGTAAATCGTGGTCGTCTATTATTAATGAAGGAAGTACCGTTAGCGGTTATGCCCATGTCGTGAAAGAAGACCTTGTCAACAAGGATTTGCTCTACGTTGGTACTGAGCTCGGTCTTTGGATTTCCATCGATGGTGGTAAGCAGTGGGCGCAGTATAAGGGAAGTGAGTTCCCGAACGTTGCTGTTCGCGACCTTGCAATCCATCCTCGCGATCACGACCTCGTGATAGGAACACATGGTAGAGGGATATGGATTATTGATGATATCACTCCGCTTCGTGCGCTGACATCAGAAATGCTTTCAAAGACTGCTGCATTCATCAAAACGAAGCCTACAGTGCAGCGCATTTCAGCGTTCGGGGGCTGGGTGAATGGTGATGCGGCATTTTCGGGACCGAATCCAACGGATGATGCAACGATTACATATTATCAGAAGAAGCGCCATATCTTCGGTGACTTGAAGGTTGAAGTCTTTGACGATTCGGGAAAACTGATGAGTACAATCCCGAGCAGCAAACGCAGAGGGTTGAGCCGTGCAACGTGGGGAATGCGTTTGAAACCACCGAAGGTTCCGACTGCTGCTTCTGCAACAGGTGCATCAGTGGGTCCGCGCGTGTTGCCCGGAACCTACACGGTGAAGATGACCAAAGACAAAGAGGTCTTCACTATTAAACTGCAGGTAGTAGCTGACCCGCGTTCGAAACATACGGCAGCAGATCGTAAATCGCAATTTGATTTATCGATGAAGCTTTATAATTTGCTTGGCGACATGACGTTTGCAGTAGACAGGATTAACGGCGTTCGGCTTGGGCTAGACGACCGCGCCACGAAAGCCGCGGGCGACGAAGGGCTCGCCCAGCGACTGCGGACGGCTTCTTCACAAGTCGATGATCTTCGCAAGAAAATTGTTGCGACAAAAGAAGGCGGTATGATTACCGGCGAAGAGCGGCTGCGTGAATATCTTGGCGACCTCTATGGCAACGTCGTCGGCTATGAAGGACGCCCATCTCAGACTCAAGTGGAGCGCGCCAATGCACTCAGCCGCGAGTTGTCAGATGTGGTAAAGGACTTCGATGCATGGACTGCGAAGGAGATCAGTGGTGTGAACGATGCGCTGAAGCAAAAGAGCATGGAAGGAATAACGCTTCTTACCCGCGAAGAGTGGGAGAAGAAAGACGAAAAGAAGTAGTACTTTTATAAATATAGGTCAGGAGCTAAGCTCCTGACCTACAAGGATTACCACTATAGCCTTATGAACAGTTTGTTGCAAGATGCTCACTCTCGGTCTATTATTCTGTTTGATGGCGTATGCAACCTATGCAACGGATTCGTGCAGTTTGTTATCAGGAGAGATAAAAAGGATGTATTTCAATTTGGATCGCTTCAATCGGAAAAAGTTCAAAGTATGCTTGGACAACTCGAATCGAAAAGTACTTATCTGAGCACAGTGGTTCTTTTGGAAGGTGGCAAGGTTTATACTGAGTCTGACGCCATACTCAAGATTTTGAAAAAGATCGGAGGAGGCTGGAGAGTGTTCTATTTGTTTATCATTATGCCAAAGTTCATTCGAGATGGTGTGTACCGCTTTGTATCAAAGCATCGATATCGCATTTTTGGGCGACGTGATTCTTGTATGGTGCCCACACCTGAACTCAAGAATAAGTTTCTTTAGTTTAATTTTGTTTTTTCTATTGTTTATACAGTGAGAATCTACCTATCTGACCAAAGCAAAAACCTCGGTAAGCATCTCGACTTTCTAAAGGGTCTTCCTGTGATGATGTATGATAAGACGACTCTTAGAGAGAAAACAACGGTAATGCATATTGATACGCGTTGTAGTTTAGTACAACTCAAAACGAAGTTTCTTTTTGACTACGAAATTTTTCCCAATAATGTCATGTCTCATCTTACTGAATGGAAGTATGAACACAGAGAAATGCGAATAGGCGATACAATAGTTCAGCAAGTTTATTTACCTCCCACACGTCGATTGTCACAGAAAATTATCGTTGGTGTAAGGATAAGCGAAATTGTAAACGAGCCAACAAGACAAGGTTTTTGTTACGATACGATTGCTGGACATGTAGAAAATGGCACAGCAGAATTTACAGTTGAACAGAGTAGTGATGGCAAAATAATATTTAAGATACATACCTTTTCTAGACCGTCGATTCTATTGGCACGGGTCGTAGGACCATTTTTCTCAATCCCTTATCAGAGTTTTTTGACACGACAAGCACTTAAGAATGTCAAACGACAACTAGAATCACAATAAGCGAAAAGCTGCCGTCGTTCTGTTGCAACCCACCCATCTATTTCCTATCTTTCCAATAAATTATGTTAAGAAAGCATTTAATAGAGAAGGGAATCAGGACAAGCAACGGTTTCCGTATGCGCGGAGGCGAGGTGACGCGCATCGAAGGATTTACGGATGCCGTTTTCGCTTTTGCTGTAACGCTCCTTATTGTCTCATTGGAAGTCCCGAAAACATTCTCAGAGCTACTTGAGATCATGCAAGGCTTAGCAGCATTTGCCATCTGTTTCGCTATGCTCATTCAAGTTTGGCATTATCACTATGTCTTCTTCCGGCGATATGGGTTGCAGGACGGCTATATCACCACAATAAGCTCAATATTGTTGTTCGTTGTCTTGTTTTATATTTATCCGCTGAAGTTTGTGTTTACATTTGTGGTTCGTGGGATTCTTCATGGCTTCGAGCAGTACGTGCAACTGCCGGATGGTACGCAGGCGCTTGTCGTTGAACGCTCACAAGGCTCGACAATGATGATCATTTACGGTATCGGTTTTATTGCGGTGTTTCTCCTTCTCGCTTTGCTTTATTATCATGCATACCGCAGACGCCGCGAGCTTGATCTCAACGAGCTTGAAATTTTCGACACGAAGGCAAGCATTCAGGCATTCAGTATTCAAGTAGGCGTTGGTATCATCTCAGTGATGATAGCAACGATAGGTGGACTCTATTATTGGTTTGCAGGGATGGCGTATTTTCTTATTGGTCCTGCATTGGGATTTCATGGCGCACGGACAGGGAAAAAAAGAAAGAAATTGGTTGCACTAATAGACTCTCAGCGGCAAGATAAGGAATAACATTACATGGACAAGGTCAACGTGCAAGAGAAGCTTCGGCTATTTAACGATTATTGGAATCCGAAAATCGTAGGCGAGCTCAACGGTCAGTACGTTAAGCTTGTCAAACTGATGGGTGAATTCGTTTGGCATCACCATGATCATGAGGACGAGTTGTTTTTTGTTGTGAAGGGAACGCTTCGGATGGAGATGCGAGATAAGAATGTCATCATCAACGAGGGAGAGTTTTTCATCGTCCCGCGTGGTATCGAGCATAAGCCGGTCGCTGAAGAGGAAGTGCACGTGATGCTCTTTGAGCCTAAGTCTACGCTGAACACCGGCAATATACTGAACGACCGCACGATCGAGCAGCTCAAAACAATCTAACTGTCCATGTACGTCATCATCTGGGAATTTCAGCTTAACAACAGCGCTGAGAAAGAATTTACCGGTGCTTATGGATCTCAAGGGATCTGGACATCCTTCTTCAAAAAGGGCGAAGGGTACGTGCGCACCGAACTTCTTCACGATACGGTCAAACCGCATCGCTATGTGACGATTGATTACTGGTTGTCAAAAGAAGCATACGAAACATTTCGCGCGCAATATGCCGATGAATACAAAGCCATCGACCTCAAGTGTGAATTGTTGACTGTGCATGAAGCTCATCTTGGTTCGTTTATTATCAAGTAAATTTTCACTAAAGGAAATTGTTTATGGAATGGCTCACTGATCCACGAGTGTGGATTGCACTTATTACCCTTACATCGCTCGAGATTGTTCTCGGCATCGATAATATTATTTTCATTTCAATCCTCACAGGAAAACTACCTGTCGAACGTCAAGCAAAGGCGAGAACCATCGGGCTTGCGCTAGCAATGATCACCCGTATCGGTTTGCTGTTTTCAATTACATGGATAATGAGGCTTACTGAGCCATTGTTTACAATCTTAAGCAACGAGATCTCTGGCAGAGATATCATTCTTATTGTCGGCGGGTTATTTCTTCTTGGTAAGAGTACGTTTGAAATTCATGAGCGGCTCGAAGGTGCTGTAGAGCATCAACAGCAAGCTAAAGGTAAAGCTTCGTTCTCAAGCATCATTATTCAAATTCTTATACTCGATATTGTTTTTTCCCTTGATTCCGTCATCACAGCAGTCGGCATGACAGATCAAATAGGCATTATGGTTGCCGCAGTTATCATTGCCGTGATCGTGATGATGCTGTCATCCGGAATGATCAACGCGTTTGTGCATCGCCACCCGACAATCAAAATGCTGGCGTTGAGTTTTCTCCTGCTTATTGGCGTCACACTCATTGCTGAAGGGTTCGATCAGCACATTGCGAAAGGATACATTTATTTCGCGATGGCATTCTCGGTGTTTGTGGAAATGCTCAACCTCAAGATGCGGAAGAAACACACAGAACCGGTCAAGCTTCGCGAGCTTTATTCTGAGGAATCTGCGTCGCAATAATCATGTTAATCAAGAGAATCATGGTCTGATTAGGAATCGTTTTTCAAAAATGGTATCATATACGGCACCAATTCTAAATTACCGCATTATTGTTTCAAATTAAGGAGTTATTGATGAAAACATTATGGATCAGTGTGTTGTGTCTTGTGCTTGTCGCATGTCAGAGTAACACGCAGGATAAAGTTACACTGAAGACACAACGCGACACTGTAAGTTATGGTATTGGCACCGATATCGGAAAGAATTTGAAAGTGCAACAGATCGAAGTGAACGCACAGGCATTGGCAAAAGGTATCGCAGATGCAATCACGGGCGGTACGATGATGTTGACCGATCAACAGATTCAAGAATGCATGACACGATTTCAGAGGGAGCTCATGGCAAAAGCAGAAGAAAAATCAAAAGTGCTCGGAGAGAAAAATAAAAAAGAGAGCGAGACGTTTCTCACTGCCAATAAAAGTAAGGAAGATGTAAAAACGACACCCAGTGGTTTGCAGTACAAGGTAGAGAAGATGGGTGACGGCGTGAAACCCAAACCCGAACAGAATGTTACTGTGCATTATAAAGGCTCGCTGATCGACGGAACGGAGTTCGATAACACCTACAAACGAGGTGAACCGACATCGTTCCAGCTCAACGGTTTTATTAAGGGCTGGACAGAAGGATTACAACTGATGCCTGTAGGCTCGAAATTTACCTTTTATATTCCTGCCGAGCTTGGCTGGGGCGTAGCCGGCGCAGGAAACGCAGTGCCGCCCAACGCTGCATTGATTTTTGAAGTCGAGCTGCTTTCGGTAAAATAAAGAACGAGTACTACGTTGGTTATCCAAAGGCGATCTATAATGGTCGCCTTTTGTGTTTTTCAAGCAGACAAAAATATTTTTTCCTATATTATCGCGTTCAATAATGTTCATATTCAAGAAGGAAACTATGAAATCGTTTAGAATGTACCTTGCAGTTTGTTCTCTTCTCATTGTTTGTATACGGCTGAATGCTCAGCCTTTGCCATTTCTCACTGATGACGAAATTCGCATGCTTGCGAATGAGTTGTCAGGCGACCGCGCGTTCGAGCACATCCGTGTCCTCAGCCAGTATCACCGCGACTCGGGGATGGAGGGCTTCTTCAAAGCGGCGGATTATGTCATGCAGGCAGCGAAAGAAGCCGGGCTTGTCGATGTACGATTCATCGAACAAACGATGGATGTGCCAAACTACACCGCGAGATCTGCCGAACTGTGGATGGTCGAGCCAGTGGAAGTTAAATTGGCAGATATCGGTGAAGCAGCAGTGTATCTTGCTGATGGGAGTCGGAGCGCAAATGTTACTGCCGAGTTAGTGTGGATCGGTGATGCCAATAATGATACGCTCAACGGTTTGGATGTTAAGGGAAAAATTGTTCTCACAGATAAATCTGCCGGTGGCGCTGTGCAACGAGCCGTTTATGGCAGAGGCGCAGTTGGTGTCATCTCGTACCAAACCTCTGAAGGTCGTAGTGCGATGGATGTTCCCGATCAAATTGCTTGGGGCAGAATAGGTATCAATCCGCCCGAAGGGAAGCAAGGGACGTTTGCATTTATGCTGCCACCGCGCAAAGGGGAGATACTCAAGAAAATTCTTCAGTCAGATGGTATGCAGGATTTTTTTGCTACAGGCAAAAAAACAAAAGGCGGCAGGGTAGTATTGAAAGCTCGCGTTGAAACCGAAATCGGCAAAGCGCCGGGACGAACCGGTTTTGTCGAAGGCTGGATCAAGGGTTCGAAGATTCGTGATCAGCAAATCATTATTACTGCACATCTTCAGGAGGAAAAGAGCTCAGCGAATGACGATGGAAGCGGTTGTGGGAGTATTCTCGAGATCGCGCGTACGTTTAACAAGCTTATTAAAGAGGGCAAGATGCAGCGACCGTTGCGCGATATCCGTTTCTGGTGGACAGATGAGATCTCTTCTGAATACAAGTACTTCGGCGACTTTCCGGAAGAGCCCAAAAAGTTTCTTGCCAACCTTCATCAGGATATGGTGGGTGCGAATCAGGCAATGGGCAGCAGGGTACAGCATCTGATTTTTGCGCCTCATTCTCGCACATCCTACTTGGATGCCATCTTCGAGAGTGTTGGAAATTTTCTCATTCTTACGAACAATCCTTTTCTTGCAGCAAGCAGAGGCGGTGGTTATCCGCGACCTTTCACGCGGCCCATCTATTCAACACGCGGCACGCGACAGGGATACAATGCGCGATTCGTTCCATACTTTAATTCGTCCGACCACATGTGTTTCATCGAAGGCATTATCGGTGTACCCGCAGTAGCAACAATCAATTGGGATGACCCATACATTCATTCATCGGAGGATGATCTGTTTCAAATCGACCAGACACAGCTTCATCGTAATGCGTTTCTGATGGGTGCAACTGCGTATGTGCTGTCGTTTGCGAGTGAGCAAAGTGTTACGCTCTTTGTAAGTGAAACGTTCGCGCAAGGCGAAAAGCGTTTGGCAAACGATTTGCAAACAGCGATGAGAGTGCTTACGGAAAATAGCAAGGCGCGTGAAGATGGATGGATCGATGCCAATCTTCTTATTGAGCAGGGAATACAACGAGAGTTGCGGGCGCTGAACTCGGTGAGTGTAGTTACTGGGAACAGCAGTAAAGCCACAGAGGTTATTGATCTTTTTCTTGCGCGTATGAAAGATAAAGAACACAATCTGATGTCGGACCTTATTGCATATTACCAGCAGCTCCACGGGGTTACACCTTCATTCATTGGTGCCGATTCATTAGAAATGGTTGCAAGCAGAAAGATCCCCGCTAACATTGCATCCATTAAAACATATTTTGAGAACCGAGGCAACGTGAACTATCGAGGCAGCCTTCACGGCCTGATGCGCGATGAGGTGTATAATTTCGTGGATGGTCAACGCAGTTACTATGATATTTTTAAAGCTGTACGCGCCGAGCAGCTTGCCGGAGGTTCGTGGTACTATGGTAATGTATCGTTGCAAGATGTCGTTGGCTTGCTGGATGCCGCTGTAGAAGAGAAAGCTCTCGTGTTGAAATAATACGATATCGCTTGGATGATCGATCAGAAGAAAAATCTTGTTCGTATGTTGCTCGAGCATATCGTAGATTATGCGGGGTTGTTTCCGCCTGCCGGCTTGAGCATGTCGCAAGCGGCAGCGAACTATGCAGAATATTTGAACAGTGAATATTCCTGGATGTTAGGAAAGTTTATTGTACCCGTTGCGCGACTGCAAGAATTTGGTGTTTCCTTGGTGAAGTATCACCCGACGAACGCACATCCGGGTCCATGGCAATTGAGTGTTCTTGCGGGGAATGACATCGGAGCTGATCTTCTGAGGTTAACGCAGTTTCAAAATGAATACCAGCTCCACATCGTCGTTGATGCCATCGAGTTGAAAGCCGCGAGTGTTGCTGAAATTGAAAGCGCGATGAGTTATATCCCGGATTCGCTTGAAACATACATTGAAATTCCCATCAACGGTGATCCTCGGGATTTCGTCGATGCTATCGCCCGGACTGGTGCTCGTGCTAAGGTGCGCACTGGCGGAACAACACAAGAAATGTTCCCCACTTCGAACGATCTCGTAAGGTTTATGAAACGGTGCGTTGACGCAAAAGTAATTTTCAAGGCGACGGCGGGGCTTCATCATCCTCTACGTGCCAGCTATCGGTTAACGTACGAAAAGGATAGCCCCACCGGAATCATGTACGGTTTCCTCAATGTTGTGCTTTCTACAGGATTTCTTATGCAGGGAATGAGTGAAATTGAGGCAGTCAAGCTGTTGGAAGAACAAGATATTTCTGCAATTCAATTTCAGGCAGATACTATCGGATGGCACGGCAATTGGCTGATGATAAGTGATATTGTGCAAACAAGAATGAAAGGAATGGTTTCATTTGGCTCATGTTCGTTTCAAGAGCCGGTGAGTGATTTGAAATCATTGAACATCCTATGATCTACACTATCAACGAAACACATAACCCGAAGCTTCGATCTTGGGTGGAATCGGCGAACGATCCGAAGGCCGATTTCCCAATACAGAATCTCCCGTTCGGTGTTGTTCGACGGGCAAAGACGAACGAGACACCCAGAGTCGGCGTTGCTATCGGCAATCAGATTCTCGACCTCACTACGTGCGTGAAGCAGAATGTGTTTGCGGGAAAAGCGAAAGCCGCTCTCGAAGCGTGCTGTGCGCCTTCGTTAAATCTCTTCATGTCGCTTGGAAAAACTCACTGGTCTGAGCTGAGACATACGTTAAGCGAGATGCTTCAGGCAGATTCGTCTGAGTATAGTACAAACAAAGATGAGCTTCACCGCTTGCTGGTTCCTATGAGCGAAGCCGAGTTGTTCGTTCCGGCGCATATCGGCGACTATACAGATTTTTATGCATCGATCTATCATGCGACCAATGTCGGCAGTATGTTCCGTCCTGATAACCCGTTGTTGCCGAATTACAAACACATTCCCATCGGTTACCATGGACGCGCATCCTCCATTGTCGTTAGTGGAACGCCCGTTACACGTCCAATGGGACAAACGAGCAAGGATAACCAACCATCGCCGAAATTTGGCGCGACCAAATTTCTCGATTATGAGATAGAAGTTGGAACCTACATCGGTCCCGGAAATCAGATGGGAAAGCCAATTTCAATTGATCGTGCGGAAGAGCATCTCTTCGGCATTTGCATTGTCAATGATTGGTCTGCGCGCGACATTCAGAAATGGGAATACCAGCCGCTCGGTCCGTTTCTTGCCAAGAATTTTGCAACGACGGTCTCACCGTGGGTGGTGACCATGGAAGCATTGGCGCCGTTTCGTACTCCGTCGTTTGTGAGGCCTCACGGAGATCCAAAACCAATGCCGTATTTGAGTTCTGATGATGATAGATCGCACGGCGGGATTGGCCTGTCGCTCGAAGTGTTCTTGTCTTCACAGAAGATGCGCGAGCAAGAGATTGATCCAATACGATTGAGTAAAGGGAATTTCAACGATATGTATTGGACGCTTGCGCAAATGCTCACGCATCATGCAAGCAACGGCTGCAATTTACGACCCGGCGATTTGATAGCAAGCGGGACGGTCTCCGGTACCACGAAAGATTCACGCGGTTGTTTATTAGAATTGACGTGGAGCGGCAAGGAGCCAATTCAACTGCCGACAGGTGAGACGAGAACATTCCTTGAGAATGGCGATGAAGTTATTATGCGAGGATATTGTGAGCGAGAAAGCTGTACTCGCATAAGCTTAGGAGAGTGCAGAGGAATCATTCTACCCTCAATATCATAGCACTTGCAGATTGCATACCTATTACTTACTTTTGATTGAATGCTGGAGTTCAATTTATGAAATACGTTAAATACGATGAAGATGGTAAGCAGGTAAGCTCACAAGAAACGAAGCTTACCGAGAAGGATCTTCCGAAGCCTGTCGGCATGCAGACAGAACTCAATATCGTTGAACCTCTCACAAAAAAACGAACAATTAGCGGCGCGATCATCGGAGTTGTCATCGGTATACCCATGGGTGCATTCGCTGAAATTCTTCGCCTTCTTGGGGGACGTGACTGGGATGATTTTTTTATCGCTATTGTTGTGTTTCTCATAGTTGTTCTGGTTTCCACGGCGGTCGGATACATATCCGGCTCAATGGTTGATCGAGATTAGCTTTAAGAATATGATGAAATCATTTCACTTCTATATTCTCACACTCTTTGCAGTTCTTGCTTCATTTATAGGATGCATGAAGAAAGAAAACAGCATCGATATTGAAGCTCATAAGAAGCAGGTCGTTGAATGGCAGCAGAAACGTGACCAGCGCCTGAGGGGTGATCAAGGGTGGCTCACGCTATGCGGGTTGTTCTGGTTGAGAGAAGGGGAAAATAGGATGGGGACTGACTCGTCCAATCAAATTATTTTTCCTCCCGGCAAAGCTCCTCTCTCTGCCGGGTCATTGTGGCTGAACGATAGTGTCGTACGGCTTGAAGCACAGAAGAATTCCGAATTCAAGGTTCACGATTCGGTTATTACTTCAATGGCACTCATGTCAGATAAAGACGTCAATGCTAAGCCGACAATCGTATCGCTTCGTTCACTAATATTTCAAATTATTTATCGCGGAGGACAGATTGGCGTTCGTGTTAAAGACCGGCAAAATCCGCTGCTGCTGAATTTCAAAGGTATGGAGTATTTTCCTATTGACCCGAAGTGGCGCTTCGATGCGAAGTTCGAGCCATATACGCCGCCCAAGATTCTCCCTATCGCAACGATGATCGGCACAACTGAACCGACCGTTTGTCCTGGTGCTATAGTGTTCAACGTTGACGGTAAAAAGATCCGTCTCGATGCTACCGTAGAGAGAGGTACTGACGATCAGCTTCATGTCATGTTCAGTGATGAGACGAGCGGCAAGGAAACCTATGGTATGGGCAGGCAAGTCTACACCGATTTGCCAGATAGTAACAATCATGTTGTCATTGATTTCAACAAGGCATACAACTGGCCCTGTGTGTTTACCGATTTTGCTACATGTCCAATTACTCCGCGTCAAAACCATCTTCCCATCCGCGTTGAGGCGGGAGAGAAAATGTTCCAAGGGCATCACTAATTTTTTCATGTCACCTACTCCTTCGCAAGAAGATCTCAGTAAAGATTTAGGTTTAGGCTCTCGCTTATCGCAGCAAAGCCGTCTTCGTTTTCTGAATCAGGATGGCAGTTTTAATGCGAAGCGAAAAGGGCTGCCGTTCTTTCAAACGCTCAACCTGTATCATTTCATGCTCTCAATTTCGTGGATGGCGTTTAACGGTATCGTCGCGGCATTCTATTTTCTGACGAATATTCTTTTCGCTTTCGGGTATGTGTTATGCGGACCCGGCGCATTGCAGGGAAGTACTGCGATGACGTTCGGCGATCGATTCCTCGAAGCGTTTTTCTTTAGCGTACAAACACTCGCGACAATCGGGTATGGGACGATGAGCCCGCACGGGCTTGCAGCAAACATCCTGGTGACGCTCGAAGCACTTGTCGGACTGATGGGATTTGCGCTTGCAACAGGATTATTATTTTCCCGCTTCTCCCGCCCGAGCGCGAAAATCATTTTCAGCAAGAACGCTGTTATTGCGCCCTACAAAGATATCACCGGATTCATGTTTCGCATTGCGAACGAGCGGACAAACGAATTGATTGAAGTGGGCGCAACCGTTGTCCTGTCACGAAATGAAACGATCGATAGCAAACCCGTACGAAAATTTTATCCGCTGACGCTGGAACGCCCATCGGTGATGTTTATGCCGCTGCATTGGGTGATCGTTCATCCCATCAACGCATTGAGCCCTTTGTACGGCGTGACCAAAGAAAGCTTCGATGCATCCGATGCTGAGATTCTTATCCTGCTGGTGGGAACGGATGAAACATTTTCGCAAGCCGTCCATGCCCGTTCATCGTACAAAAATCACGAAGTCGTATGGGATGCAAAGTTCAGCGATATGTTTTTGCCCTCCGGTAATGTCGAGATGAGTATCGATCTAAAAAAAATTCATGATATAGAGAAAATGTGACTGAGACAGTCACGAACATTTCTCTGAAACACAACACGAGAAGAAACCAATGTTTGTTGTCGGTTACCTTCCTACTTCTCGTTGTTTGTTTCGGTTGTAGGGACTCCATTATAACACCTCCTTCTGAACACATTCCTGAGATGAGAGGATTTTCGTACACGTCATTTGCCGCAACTGGATTTGCGCAGGGAGGTCAACGCGATGCTGTGAGTGAGCTAAAAACACAAATCAATAATACCTGGATTGCGCTTATCGTGTTTGAGTTTCAATCCTCGCCGACATCGTCTGATATAGCTCCGAATACGACCGGGATCAATCCTCTGTTGGGCAGTGTCTGGTCGACGAGTTCTACTGAGAATGATATTCGCAATGGTGCTCAGCAAGCACGATTGAAGAATATGAACATCATGCTGAAGCCGCAGATCGATCTATACAACGGAGAGTGGCGCGCTGCGATTCATCCCGATGACAGCGGAAGCTGGTTTAACGCATACACGGCAACGATGATGAAGTATGCGCAACTTGCGGCGGAACTGAATATTGAACTGTTGTGTATCGGAACAGAATTCGTTTTTGCCACGCAGCCGAAATATACTCCACGCTGGAGAGCCCTCATCGATACGCTTCGAACAGTGTATTCAGGTAAGCTCACCTATGCGGCAAACTGGAGCGGACTGTTTACTCACGGGATTACGATTCCTGAATACGAGCAGGTGCAGTTCTGGAATGTGCTTGATTACATCGGCATAGATGCATATTATCCGCTCACAAATTTGCCCAACGATTCTATCCCAACACGATCTATCGCTCTTAATAGGATGGCAGGTCCTGTCAACTCCATTCGGAATGTTTCAGCAGGAGTCAATAAACCTGTGATCGTCACAGAGACCGGAATTCAATCGGTTCGAGGTGCGCTCGCTGCGCCCTGGGATTACACCATCGGATCGTCATCGAATGCAATTCAAGATAACCGGGTACAGGAATTTTATTACAGCGTGATGATCGATGCGATAGGGAAACAATCATGGTGTGCCGGAATATTTTGGTGGAACTGGGAAAGCGTGCCATCTTCATACGAACGCACAAACTATACTCCACGAGATAAACCTGCCGCGCAAACGATAAAACTTTGGTATAGTCTAATCCCCGCATAGTTTGCCCTCGCTTTTTTCTCTGTCAATTTCGTATATTATCTCAACTACTCATCTACTCTAAACTCACTTACGTAATGGACAATAAAATCATTTTTTCGATGATCGGTGTGGGCAAAGTCCACAAGCCGAATAAGCAAGTGCTCAAAGATATTTATCTCTCATTCTTTTATGGGGCAAAGATCGGTGTTCTTGGATTGAATGGTGCGGGCAAAAGCACATTGCTTCGACTCATCGCCGGCGTCGATAAGGATTACATCGGGCAAATCACTGCGCAAAAGGGGATTACGTTCGGCTATCTTTCTCAAGAGCCCGAGCTCGATTCCAAGAAAACCGTGAAAGAAATTGTGGAAGAAGGCGCTGCGGAAACTGTCGCACTTCTCAAAGATTACGAAGCCATCAGCGCGAAATTTTCCGAGCCGGATGCCGACTTCGATGCACTGCTCGAGAAGCAGGCGAAACTCCAGGAAAAGATCGACCACCTCAATGCATGGGACCTCGATAGCAAGCTTGAGCAGGCAATGGATGCACTTCGTTGTCCTCCGGGAGACACGTTGGTATCAGTCATCTCAGGCGGTGAGCGAAGGCGTGTTGCTCTTTGTCGCCTCTTGCTTCAAGCGCCTGATGTGCTGCTGCTCGATGAGCCGACGAACCACCTCGATGCGGAATCTGTGGAATGGCTCGAGCATCATCTCGGTCAGTACCAAGGGACGGTCATCGCCGTGACACACGATCGTTATTTCCTTGATAACGTTGCCGGATGGATTTTAGAATTGGATCGTGGTGAGGGGATTCCATTTGAGGGAAATTATTCTTCGTGGCTTGAGCAAAAGCATGCGCGACTTAAAGTTGAGGAGAAACAGGAATCGAAGCGGCAGAAAGTATTGCAGCGCGAGCTCGAATGGATTCGCATGAATCCCAAGGGGCGACACGCGAAGAGCAAGGCGCGCATCGCCGCATACGAGAAGATGCTCTCCGATGATAGTGAGAAGCGCAATGAAGAGCTGGAGATTTATATACCGCCGGGTCCGCGACTCGGAAACCTCGTGATTGAAGCAACCAATGTTGCAAAGTCGTACGGCGATATCGTGCTGTACGAAGATTTGAGTTTCTCACTTCCCGCAGGGGGTATCATCGGCATTATCGGACCGAACGGCGCGGGCAAGACGACACTCTTCAGGATGATCACTGGCATGGAGAAGCCCGACGCCGGCTCAATTAAGATCGGTGAGACGGTGAAGACTGCGTACATCGATCAAAACCGACCGCTCGATCCCAACAAAACGATCTGGCAGGAAATTTCCGGCGGCGAAGAGCTTATCAAACTCGGCAACCGCGAGGTGAGCTCACGCTCGTATGTTGCGCGGTTGAACTTCAGCGGCACCGACCAGCAGAAATCTGTTGGCGTGCTCTCGGGCGGCGAGCGGAACCGCGTGCATCTCGCCAAAGTGCTGAAGGAGGGCGCCAACGTGCTGCTGCTCGACGAGCCGACGAACGACCTCGATGTGAACACGCTCCGTGCGCTCGAAGAAGCGCTGCTGAACTTCGCGGGCTGTGCCGTGATTATCTCGCACGACCGCTGGTTCCTCGACCGCGTTGCCACGCACATCCTCGCCTTCGAAGGCGACAGCAAGGCAACATGGTTCGACGGCAATTACTCCGAGTACGAAGAGCACCGTAAAAAACTCCTCGGCATCGAAGCAGAGCGGCCGCATAGGATAAAGTATAAGAAGCTTGTACGAGTATGAAAACGAACTCACCTCGACGAGTCGACCTATGGTCTCGTAGAGAGTCGGCGACCTATAGTCCAACTTTGCAAAACATCCTCCCTTCATTTGAAGGGAGGATTACAGGAGGGTTCTGGCAAGCAAACCCTCTGTCCCGACAACCCACGTCGGGACATCTCCCTTCGTACGAAGGGAGAATTGCTTGCTCCGTTGCGCTCCAATTACAAAAGTAAATTTAAGAAAACTTTACAGAGATGAATACAAAATTGTTAATGACTACTAGTTCACTGGTAATGGGAGCGCTCGGGGTTACGTTCTCGTTTCTTCCACAAGAGATACTTTCGTATGTTGAGGTAAGCTCCGATGGGATGTCTCCGTTACTATTACAAGTTGCCGGCGCTCTGTACATTGCGTTTGCGATGATCAACTGGATGACAAGAGCCGCCGTGATGGGCGGGATCTATAGCCGCCCTATCGCGATGGGCAACGTTATTCATTTCACGATAGGAGCTCTTGTGCTGGTGAAAGGACTTCGCGTCGTGCCTATTTCTGCCGGCTTGGTAGCTGTTACCGTGGTGTATGCGATATTTGCAATGTTGTTTGGCATTGTGTTATTTAGACATCCGATTAAAGAGGATAAAGTGTAAAAAATCTATTGGGACATGGAAAATAGAGATATAACCGTATGAATAACAAATGGAAGCCCAGAATATTAATCTATCGATCCACGCTGCCTAATAATCTTCGATCTTCAGATTTGTTGAAGCAGATCGAAATTGATTCGCGGCCAATTTTTGGGTCAGGTAGTTCGCATGCAGATATTTTGACAGAATATAACGCAATAGTTATCGATACGATGGATTTAACTCCTCAACATCCTGAGAGATACTCCCAGCTTCAAAGCTTTCTTAGTGAAAGTCAAGGTATATTTGTTTTTATTTTAAATGAGTACAGAGGGAATTGGGATGCTGCTTTCAACTACTCAACAGTATGGAATTTGCTTTCACAAGAGGTTGGTTTTCCGCCGTCTATTTTTCACTACCAAAGATCTGGAAGTAATTTCAAAATAACTAACCAAGGACAGACTAGCGCCTTTAACCAATACCTTGACGGTGAGGGTAAAAATTGGCAGATCACACTTAAGAAAGAGTTTGGTAATAGTGTGATTCCACTTGCTATGAATGCTGATAATGATATAGTTGCTTTTACTCTAAAGAGTTATGAGAATAGATGTTATTTTCTCCCACAAGTAACTGATACGGAAGAATTATTATGGCAAGCAGTACTTGGTCTAGTCTATGGTACTTTAGGTACTACACAACCAGTCGCTGACTGGGTGAAGGAGTATACCCTTCCAACTTATCAAGATAATTTAGATGAGATAATAACAAGAGAAAATAAGATTCATGATCTTGAAAATGAAAAGAAAAAGTTTCAAGATGAAAAAGAACGGCTTGAAAGTATAAGGAATACGTTACTCTTCAGAGACGGTATAGTTTTGCAACGAATTGTCAAAGATGTTTTAATGTTACTAGGAATAGCTGCAGAGGACGGCCCTGATGGAAGAGAAGATGTTACGTTCGTCCATGGAAGTAAACATTTTGTTCTTGAAGTCAAAGGGTTAACAAAATCAGCTGGTGAAAAAGATGTTACTCAATTACACAGTAAGAAAGTGCAATATGAAAGTGAAAAGAGAGTAGAAGCAAAAGGTATTCTCATTGTTAATGCATGGCGGACTTTTCCACTTGAGGAGAGAAACTCGCCAGATAAACCTGTCTTTCCAGATCAAATGATGGCTATTACTAGAATTTGGAAAGTTGCGTTGGTTACTACCCAACAATTGTTTGTGGCTTATTGTCAAAGAATAGAGGGAAATTTTAATTTAGAAGAATTCGTAGAAAAATTATCAACAAGTGTTGGGCCTCTTAGCAATTATGAAGATATAGCTAAATATAAAGGGGCAAAAAAACAAACAGATAAGCATTAACGATATTACGCTACCATGAAACATCTTATAGCAATACTGTTATTACTTTTTTCTTCTAGAGCATTTCCCCAAGACTCCACCCAGCTCTCCGGGCTTCCAACAATTTACACCGTCCACATCGATGAAGTCATGCTATCATTAGTGCAACGGTTTGAGCAGTTGAATACTGCTCAGGTACGCGCGCGAAGTGCAATTTTTGAGGAACACAAACTCCCTTTAACTCCGGTATATGAGCTCAGCACATCGAGCGGCATGTATATGTCGCTTCGCGCAAAAACATTGTATGGAGATTTGGATAAGTCGCCACAGTATCCTGATGACGTCAAGAAACTCTTCGCGGTCGTACATTCCAAAATCGTTCAATCCCAATCCGTCAATAACAAAGTATGTTCACCTCCGCACGGAGTGGGTGAAACCGCCGATGGGTTCAACCTATGACTCGGTGGTTACGTTATACCGTAAAGCGCTCGACAAACAGAAATATCCGTTGGCGTGTATCGTCATGTACAGCCAATACGGAACAGGCGCAAACCACTATCTCTGGCACGCGCGTAATCAAGCAGAGTTTTTGAAAGCGCCGACGCCCGAGCAAATTCTCATCGTCGCGTATGGCAAAGAGGAAGGTATAAAATTGTATCGACTGTGGAAGGAATGTTTGTTCAAAGTTCAAGACTACGACATGGAAGTACGCCCGGACTTAACCGATCTCCGTGCTGATCAGCCGTGGTTTGGTATAACTAAGTAAACTTGCCACGCACCTCTAAGGTGCGTGGCATCTCAACATCGATAGGAGAGCATTATGAATAATCGGGTTAGAATTATTATGTTGCTTGTTGTCTTGACTGGCTGTTGCACATTTGCTCAAGACACCGTCCGCCATCACGTCGGCGGCTACTGCGAGGGATGCGAAGCGATCTATGTGCAGATGCCAAAGAGCTTGAGCTGGCAAACAACCATCCCCGATAGCAGCGAGCCGGGCGAGCCGCTGGAAATCGATGGCATCATTTACAAATTAGATGGCAAAACTCCCGCGCCTAATGTTATCCTCTATGTGTATCACACCGATGCGAAAGGACTCTACTCGCTTGCAAAAGGTCTGGCAAGCGGCGCACGGCGGCATGGACACCTGCGCGGCTGGATAAAAACCGACAGTTCGGGCAGATACAAGTTTCGCACAATCAAGCCCGCGTCGTATCCTAACAGTCGCAACCCGGCACATATTCATCCCGTCATCAAAGAACCGAACATGAATGAGTACTATTTTGATGAGTATCTCTTCGAAGGCGATCCGTTCATTACGAAGGAGGAACGCAGCAGACCCGAGATGCGCTGTGGCTCAGGCATCATCACGCTCAGTAAGGGGAAGGATGGCGTGTGGCATGGGAAGCGGGATATTATTTTGGGGTTGTATATTCCGAATTACAAGTAAAAAAATGCCACGCATCCCGATTTTCGGGATGCGTGGCAGAAAAACATAACTATAAGTGAGAGCCGTTATGACTACAACAACAATTGAACAACCGACATCACGTATCGCTTCCATCGATTTAATCCGCGGAGCGGTGATGATACTGATGGCAATCGACCACGTGCGCGTGTATTCCGGCTTGCCTGCCGGCGGACCCGATCCGGGGATTTTCTTCACCCGCTGGATCACACACTTCTGCGCTCCGGCGTTTCTCTTTTTAGCCGGAACGAGTGCATTCTTCTACGGCAAGAAGCACACCGATCTCTCAACGTTTCTTCTGACCCGCGGCGCATGGCTCGTTTTCTTAGAGTTGACATTCCTCCGCGTGACATGGACATTCAACTTTGATTTCGCGCAGTACGAGATGGCGGGCGTCATCTGGGTCATCGGCTGGTGCATGATCTTGATGGCGGGGTTAGTGAAATTGCCGCTTGCCGTAACAGGAACAATCGGTCTTGTCATCGTCGCGGGTCACAACTTGATGGATCCGTATCTTGGCAATCTTCTCTCGACGCTCGGCGATAACAGCTTCGCCGGACTCTGGAAAATCCTTTACGTGGGATTCTTCGCGGGACCGATAAATTTTGGTGTCGATGGTCCTTCCCTGATTGTGCTCTATTCTCTTATCCCATGGATCGGTGTGATGGCGGCGGGTTATGCGTTCGGGAAAGTTTTAACGCTGGAGCCAGCGCGTAGGAATCGAATCTGCCTCGCAGTCGGACTCGGAGCTACTGTACTCTTTCTGGTATTACGGGGATTCAATCTCTATGGCGATCCACGCCCGTGGAGTGCAACGCAGGGATCGAACGGTTCGCCATCCATGTCGGCGTTACTCGCATTTTTGAACACCACCAAGTATCCGGCATCGCTTAACTTCTTGCTGATGACATTGGGACCAACAATCGCGTTGATTCCTCTGCTTGAGAACATGCGTGGCGCTCTTGCTCGGTGGATCACTGTCTTCGGTCGTGTACCCTTCTTTTTCTATATGCTGCACATCCCACTCATTCACTCGCTTGCGCTCGTTGTGTCGAAGATGCGGTTAGGCGAGGTGAGCCCGTGGCTTTTTGCCAATCATCCGATGGGAAACCCGCCTGCACCCGATGGGTACACATGGGGACTTGGTACGCTCTACGCTGTCTGGTTGGTCGTGACTGCGCTGTTGTATTTCGTATGTCGATGGTTTGCTGATCTCAAGACAAGAAGGAAGGATTGGTGGTTGAGTTATTTGTGAGCCCAACTGGCATATCATCTTTATCGGGAGTTCAACTCCCGACCAACAGGTAGGTTAGTGTCAGGAAGAAATTCCTGACACCACTTAGTTCTTCTTTCTCACATCTCATTTTTGTATATTTTCTCTCCCATGTTATCACTTGATCACATCTCAATGCAATTTGGTGCGCGAGCGTTGTTTGAAGACGTTTCGTGTGTTATCGGTCCGCATGACCGCCTCGGACTTGTCGGCTCGAACGGCACCGGAAAATCCACGCTGCTTAAAATTATCGCGGGCATGTATCCGCCTGAGGGTGGAAGCATCAATAAAGCGCAGTATGTCACAGTCGGCTACCTGCCGCAGGATGGCGTTATTGCTTCAGGGAAAACACTTTATAAGGAGGTCGAGACGGCATTCGAGAGCGTGGTGGAAGTTCAGGAAGAGCTTGAAGAAGCACAGCATCAGCTTGCCACGCTCGACCCGAACAGCGAGCAGTATATGGAAGTGCTGGAAGTATTCGGCGAGCTCCAGCATAAGTTGGAAGACCTCGATGCCTTCCGTATGAAATCGAAAATCGAGCGCGTGTTGATGGGACTCGGATTCTCTGTGCCTGACTTTGAGCGACAGACGGAAGAATTCAGCGGCGGCTGGCAGATGCGTATCGCGCTTGCAAAACTTTTGTTAAAGGAACCTTCCGTTCTTCTCCTTGACGAGCCGACCAATCACCTCGATATCGATTCTCTGCAGTGGCTTGAGGAATATCTTCGTCAGTACAATGGCGCGATTATTCTCGTCTCTCATGATCGTGCCTTTCTTGACAGTCTCACAACAAAGACGCTTGCACTCAGTCTGGGAAAGCTCGATGTGTATGCCGGTAACTATTCATACTTTGAACAAGAACGCGTGCTTCGCAAAGAGCTGCAAATGAATGCCTTCAAGAATCAGCAGCAACAGTTGAAGCACACGCAACAATTCATCGACAGGTTTCGTTACAAGGCAACAAAAGCACGGCAGGTGCAGAGCAGAATCAAAGCGCTCGAAAAAATAGACATGATAGAGATTGAGGATGAAGAAGAAGAGATTCGCTTTCACTTTCCGAAGCCGCAGCAGAGCGGCGTCAAAGTAATGGAACTGAAGCATGTAACAAAAAGCTATGGCACAAACAAAGTGTTTGAAGGACTCGATTATATCATCGAGCGCGGGGACAGAATTGCCATGGTCGGACCTAACGGCGCAGGCAAATCCACGTTCTCGCGCATTCTTGCAGGCGTTGAACCGATCAATACTGGAGAAAGGGTTATCGGGTATAACGTCATTCTTTCTTATTTTGCCCAGCATCAGGCGGAAGAGCTTGATTTATCGAAAGAAGCACTGGAGATCGTCGACGAAGTAGCGGTAGGAGCGATACGTACGAAGCTGCGCACGATACTCGGTTCATTTCTTTTTCACGGCGATGATGTGTTTAAGAAAGTCGGCGTACTTTCCGGCGGCGAGAAAAGCCGCCTTGCGCTGGCTAAAATGCTGTTACTGCCTGCAAATTTTCTCATCATGGACGAGCCGACGAACCATCTCGATATGCGCTCGAAGAACGTATTACAAGAGGCGTTGAAGACATACGAAGGCACGTATGTCATCGTTTCCCATGATCGCGCGTTCCTCGATCCGATAGTCAATAAGGTGATTGAAGTCAGCATGAGTGGCGTGCGGACATTTCTCGGCAACGTATCGGATTACCTCGATAAAAAGAAGAGAGAGAAGGAATCCCGGTCTTCTGAAGCACGTACCTCATATCCTTCCTCTACATCCGGTGAGCAAGCATCAGGTGTTCAATCTAAACATGCTCTTCCCGAGAAAGAACGCAAACGCGTAGAGGCAGAGGCGCGCAAACGAATGTATAATTTGCTCAAGCCGTTGAAAGATAAGCTGGAAAAAATCGAGAGAGAAATAGAAGTCATTGAGCGTCGCAAAGCAGATATTGAAAGCGCAATGGCAGACCCGGACTTTTATAAGAATGGCGAAGAAGCAAAACACATATCGCATGAATACAAAGAGATTCAGGCGAAACTGAAAGATGCATATGTTTCCTGGAATGGAGTGACGGAGGAAATTGTGAAGGCGGAGAGCGAGTGAAGTAAGAAAAACGCATGGTACGGATTTAAATAAAACAAAACACCCGATCCTTCTCTCTACAGACCGGGTGTTCTGTTTTCCTTGATCTAACCTGCCCGACTGCGCCGTTCAGGCGGGTTCACATTCCACTATTTCATGAGGAGGAGTTTTTTGGTTTCGATAAAGTCGTTTGCATGTAAACGATAGAAGTAAACACCACTCGCAAATCCTGTTGCATTCCATTCCGTCGATTTGTATCCGGCATCTTGTATCTCGTCCACGAGCGTCTTTACTTCCTGTCCAAGCACGTTGTAGATTTTTAGTGTAACGTGACCGCTTATCGGAATCTGATATTTGATTACCGTGGATGGGTTGAAGGGGTTTGGGTAGTTTTGCTCGAGCGCGAACTCATTGGGGATATTAGATGTTTGATGTCGAACATCAGTTTCGTTTGGCGCTGGAGGTGGAAGCTCACTCGTTGGAACAATTCGTATCCGATTAGATCCGGAAATAGCTGAAGACGAAGAAAGAACCAACTGACCGGCTTGATTCACCTTTACCCAATACCCCTTCCCAGGCAGAATCGAATCCGCTGTGAAATACGATATATTATATCCAAAGAATTGTGAAGTAATTATTCCGGCAGGCATGATAGAAATAGCAGAAACAGCGATCGGCTTAGAAATGGAACCGATCATGTTCCAACCGGCTGTGACATTCACTGTTTCCGCTGCAATACTTGTTCCGGTGAATTCTACGACCTTCTGTGCTGGGAATTTTATCCAATACCCGACACCGTTTTTGAGTGTATCACGCGTTTTATATGAGCTATCATACGTAAACGCAACTGACGATGCATTAGGATAGAGTAATGATTTTCGATAATCATTTACAAGGAGAGGCAATGAGAGCAGATTCCAGCCTGTGAGAATATTTGTTGTCACTGTGTCCACTGGCATAGGTTTACTAGTCATCGGTAAACTCCACAAGAAAGACGACGATTGCGATCTCAACCATATCGTATCGGTATGATTCCACGATTGTAAAATACCAGTAAACCTTTCAATCGGTTCATCGAAAGTTGAATCATCAGCAGTTAATAGAACACGAGAAGTATAAGGCCCTTTCCAAGGGTTACCAATGACAATTTCTCCGCCGCGTATATAATGTGTATAAGTTGACTTCCGCTCGAGACAAAGTCGCTTTTCAGAATCCTTGACCCACACCGCGAGGGGCTGATTACGCTGTAAACTGATTGAAGGTATGGCGAGTTGGACTACATTTCCCGGAGTTATTGGTATTGGTTGTACCGCACCATTACCAATCCGATAATATGCAGAGTCTATATTTGCATTGCGTGCAAAACCATTACCTGTATAGACAAATGCACGAGGTTGGCTCCACCGCATTTCACCATCCTTCACTCTCACTGAAACTTTATCGCCCTGCTGGAACACGATAGTTGGGATGTTCAACGCAGCAAGTTTCCCTGGTGTGATAGGAATAGTTTTTCCGTTTCCGCGTCCCGGATCAGGCCCAATAAAATATTCAGCATACACTAAATCCTTATCTCGCATTTGACCTGTACCATCAAAATATATAGGGCGCGGCTTACTCCAAATATTATTACTATTCATGAACCGAACATAGATCAGTGTATTTGGTGAAAGATTCACACTAAATGAAAATGGTATTGTGGGAGATGGCGAGGAAACTGGGATTGGGTATCTGTTCATGGAGTCCTGGCCAATCCAGTATTCACCAGTGATGATATTAGCATTACGCAGAATAGTCTGTGCGATGCTGCTCATGCTGAAAAACTGCATTGCAATGCAGATGAAAAAGAACTTTTGTTTCATCGCTTCATCTCCCTCAATATCTCGACTCGGCTGTCCCTTGTACTTTGACGGTTCCGTCAGGATTTACAGATATTATTAGCTTTGTTATTACAGGAAAGATTGGCGTATCAGTTCCACCAAAATATCCCATATCGCTTCGTGTGCCATCTGGATCAAATATCACAGTGCTTCCGGTATCGATGCATGCTGAGGTCGGACATAACTTGACGTCAGAACATGAGATAAAACAAGGGTTATCGGATATACAGCCGATTCCTAAAGAATTATTCGATGATCGACAATAGAGAATCGAAACATTCGCACCATCCCCAAAAATCCAGTCTCTTTCACCCTCTCCCGTCGGGCAAGTCCAGATAATAGTGTTAATTACGCTGAGGCCATCCGAAGTGGACAAGATTTGAGGTTTCAAACTGGTACTGGAAGGATGAAAATTATTGTCCTTCACAACACAGTTCATGATCACCGCTAGTGAGCCACCTGAATACCAAATGCCACCTTTAGCGCAACCACTCACCACACAATTTGACAACACACCGCCACTCATTTTAACGCCATCACCGGTGCTACTTGAGATTGTGAACCAACGAACGGTTCCTGTTGACATGGTTAACGCAGGATCAGTTATTGTCCTTATTACCGTATATTCATAACCTGAACCTTGCAAGAGAATATTCTTGTTTAAGATAACTTGGTCGGTGTACTCACCTGGATACACAACCACCGTGTCGCCAGCATTAGCGGCAGTAATTGCAGCCGGGATTGTTTTATGAGTCCCAGTTCCCCATTTGTCAACAATCAAAACTGCACTTGATGCAGGCGTAATAACGGAAACCATAATTATGATACACATGATTAAGAAAATCTTTGTTCTGTTCATCGATTTCGTCCTCTCAATATTTGTACCTAGTGAATTAAATGAATATATATTCATTATTGTGTTACTTGAGTAACCGGTGGTACTCCAGTTTTCCATTTGCTCTCTGTCTTGTCATACCACATTTGAACTCGCTGTGGCTGCAAAGAGAAATCGAACTGAGTTTTTTCTACCGCATTTCCTGCCGCATCAGTTTTAGTCGTGACATCGAAGAAGGAAATCTTTGCTGTACCGTATAAACTTGGAACTACAGGAAAAACGAGCATACCTTCATATGTGAAGCCGGGAAGAATTTCCTTGTTGATGTCATTGATGAGCTTATAAAAGCTTCTCTTGCCAGAGATGAATTCCCGTGTGAAACCTATTGGGAAAGAGTAATCCCCAATTTTTAAGATTATTTTTGAAACTTGAGTGTCCCACTGTTGTCTCTCCATTGCCTCAAATCGTACTCCTTCACGTACTAACTCGTCCTGAGTTGAAAGTGCATTGATTGGTTCCTGTCCTTCGATAACCAAATATATCCGGGCATCTTTCATCCGTAGAATGTGTTTAGTTCCGTTCTTGATTTTAACCCAGTTGACAAGTAATTGCTCAGATGCATCTGGTGATGCAAAGGGGTAAGACCATCGCTTGCCAAGTGGACCTTGTGGAAAGTTCTTCTCTAAATAGAGGTTGCCCTTCCATTGGGGATAATCTGCTATGTTGAAAGCAAACAAGTCGGGGTAGTCATAAATATCAGAAATACGAACGGTCTTGACAGCAATGTCTATATCCGTCTTTGTCTGATTTTGTGATGGCCCCGGTTCTAATCCATACTGAGTAAACGAGAGCGTTGGAATCCGAGCAGTTGTAGCGGTTGTTGCACACGATCCCAACAAGACTATGGTAATCATACACGTCAATAGAAGTAACAATTGTGTCGTTCGCATTGTGTATCTCCTTATGTTATTACTGGATTGTGGATTCGCAGTTTGCAAAGGCACTAATTGGAAATGCGGTTAGCGTCTTTTTCTATATATTTCACCATTGCCTCCCGCTTCCAGAAAAAGCTTATAAGGAAATTGTTGGAATGTTTTAAGGTTTTGGCTGGATGCCTGTATAATACCTGTTTTCGGTGGGCTCGCTCACAAACCTCTCCCCATCCCAATACTGCACAGAGTCTTCGAGTTCCTGATAGTATGCTGAATCCAGTTTCTCAGTGAGCTTACCTTGTCTCTCTAACCGCTCGTGGGAGCTGATAAAGGGATCACTTGCAACTACACTCTGAATCTGCATACGTTGTCCGAAATTGTAAATAATTTCACCACCATACTTTTCGTTCTGTGATTCTTTGGTTGTCACGCGGAACATATTTGCATCTATACGCGATAGACGAAGTACTTGGTTATAGACGGTGGGTGAAACCGTCTGTCCTAAGTCGGTCCAGGGGAGCAAAAGATAATATTTTTCTATTCCTTTGTTAAAGCCCTCCGGGAAGAAATCCGGTGTTGATGGTCCGCACCCATCAAAATGCGCAGGATCGAGCACTACAACACAAGCCCGCCGGTACGCATTGTTTATCCCACCAAGAACGATCTCTTGTTTGCCATCGTGATCAACATCGAATGGCAGAACTTGATCTAAACCGCCCGTATTCCAGTAGGTTTGTAGCTCGCGACCGTCATCTGGTGAAAGTTCAAATACCTTGCCGGGAAAATATGGAAGAGCTTGCGCAACAACAAAAATCTGGCGCTTCGCTTGAGTCGGATTGGTAATCGTAAAAACCGTATTGATGCCCCACTGAGCGTATGCCGTGAAATCCATTTTTCCAAATCGCTCGATTCGCCCACAGCCAGCTTGCCATCGCAATTTACCATCATGATCGAAGCAATACATGGTATCCACCGCAAATGTTCCGTCGGGGAAATAACCAAATAACATTACCTCCTGTCTTTCATCTGCATCAATGTCTGCCAAGTATAAAAACTGTCTATTCACGTGGGCGTTAGCAATCGTCAAATCGCTAGCATAATCAGGCAAACCCAATGCACTTTTTTTCCACAGCAGATCGCCCTCCTTGTTGTACGCAGAAAGGATGGAATTCAGAACCTTCGCGACCACAGGGTTGGTATCTTTGACGGGTTTAACAACAAAGAACAATGCGGCAGCTAAGGCAGCTGCCAACGAGAATCTTACCGTAGCCTGTACCGGATGTATTTGTACATATCGTATTATCCTCTGCGGCAACGATCTATAATATGGCTCAATCACTTCAGCATAAGCATCCAAAGCTTCTTCATTTTTTTTGACGATGGCTTTGAGAGGTAAAGCTAATCGCTTTTGAGCAAGGAGTTTCTCGGCAAAAACCCTGTCACGTTCTGTTGGTGGCGACGAGAGGTTTTCTTGTAGGTTCCGGTAGAACTCTTTGAGCTTCAGCGAATGCTCGCGGCATAGCGTACATTGGCTAAGGTGCTGCTCAATGCTGCTTTTTTCCTGTTCAGAAATTTCCTCAGGACTCAGATAGAGCGCTTCTAATCTATGTTCCGGTATATGATTTGTCATGTTCACTTATATTATTTCAACGGTTACTAAGTTTTCCATAAATCCTTTGCGTTCTCTGCTGGGAGAGAGTTCCAACTCCCGGCCTGTCGAACAGGTCAGGAGCACAGCTCCTTCCCAACCAATACGTTAAGATATTTAACCACTGAGCATTCTTTTCTCAACTACTCTGTACTCAAATACTTCCGTACTCTCTTCACACATCTCTCATCAACCTCGCAGCAAATTCTTCGCGTGCTACTTTCAGCAGGTATTCCATCTTCGTGCGCAGGGTTGCCTCATACGTTTCTTCGTTGATCTGTAAATACTCTTTGAGGTAATGATAAAGTGACGACTGCGATTGCTCACCTGCGCACCAATCTTCTAACATATCTTGAAATGCGTTGAACACAGCTTCTGCTTCTTTTCGATTCAACTTTCCACGGGCTAGATAGGTCAAGACGATTTTTTCTTTCAGTGCAGTTTCAACTTGCACACGAATGTGATCGATCTCGAACACAGCCAAGCCCGCAGTCACAAACGGATGCTCTTCACCCACCGATTCCGGATTATCCCCATACACTTTCTTGAACATCTGTACAACGCCTGCGAGCGGTACTGATTGCCTATACTTCGATTGCCCTGTTACAATCTCGTAACATAATTGCAACATCTGCTGCGTGGTGCAAGTGTGATCGACACGACTGAGAAATTCTTGCTCAAGTTCTTCTATGGGAAATGCACTGCGATCTTCTATCGCACTGCTGTGTTTTGGTTTCATCACCAATCCACGATAATCTTTTTCCAACATAAACAACGATGACTGCTTCACACAATCACGGACATTACGGTGAATTTTCGCCCCGGCAGGATCAGACAAAGCGTAGAGTCTTGCAAGTTGTGCGTCGGTTACTCGCAGCATGAAACTTTTGTACGCCAAGAAGACTTGTTGTTCAGGCACGGTATCAAGCTTCTCACTTAGCGATTCTACGAAATTTGTTATCTGGTGAAATCTGTTCTTGTCATCTTTAGCGAACGCTTCAGCAATGCAGTCATACGCCAGGTCATTGATTGTGAGTCCTTGAAGTTGGCATAGGTGTGTAAGAGAGGAACGAATAGACCCAAGATATGCCTGGATGAGGGAACGGCTCAGATGCACGAGTTCGGTCAGTTCCTGTTCACTGATGGAACCGTCCGATGCCCGTGCCAGATTTGATGTAAGGTTCTTATACTGAAAAATAGCCAAGTTTATTTAAGCAAAAAATAAAGAAAAGGAATACAATACAAGGTATCTACCTCAGTCACCATCACTTCCTTGCTAAAGTAATTGTA
>Ga0247727_10000672_pt1 | contig 84090 bp, 81 predicted proteins | sample WisWelCaveWW1625_FD_202498 | JGI IMG/M metagenome (GOLD analysis project Ga0247727, IMG submission 202498) | Biofilm microbial communities from Wishing Well Cave, Virginia, United States - WW16-25 | ecosystem: Environmental > Aquatic > Deep subsurface > Groundwater > Cave microbial mat | place...
AATGTCGATCCCAAACCCTTCGTCTGGACCAAGACCGCCGATGTCATCCTGGAAAAAGAACGACGAGGCCTCGACAGGCTTGAAGCCATCAAATCCGGGAACCAAGCGTTAGACTCGGAACACTAGCGTGTGGCTAACGGGCCATGCAGCCTTAGGTTATGCCCACAGGGGGTTCCACCGCGCTTCCAACGCGGGTCGGGGATTGGTCCTCACGGTCCCACTTTCGAAACGATCGCAGCTGTCTATGCACCCTCAGTGGCGTTGACAGGCCCAGCCAGTCCACAAGATCATTGCGAGAGCCCGACCATTTGACCTACACACTCCCTATCGCATTTGCGCCGGGTCCCATGGCAGACGAATCCTTTGAAAACGCCCCACTCCTAGAAATCGTGGCCGAGCTGCGGTGGATCCCTTCCGATATTATCGCTCCGAAGGCGGGTGAGCTTGCAATAGCCACTTCGCCGCCACCGTCCCTCGACAAGCTCTTCAACATGTTCGTCGGGGAGGTCTATCAAAGCGAGTACCGGCAGATCGAGCGCCTAGTTCCCGCGGGCTTCCCCATTTTGCTTCACCAGCCCGCTTTCCGCTTCCGCCATCCCCAACACGCAGCGTTGTTTCAGCTCGGCCTGGGGCTCTTCTCCGCTAACGGATTGCAGCCCTATCGTTCCTGGGGTCAATTCCGGCCGATCGTAAAGCTCGGCGTCGATACGCTACTAAAGGCGCGCATTCCGGCCGATCAGGCTCGCCCGTTCACACTGCATAGTCTGCGCTACATCGACGCCTTTGGTCCCGATCTTCTCAATGGCCAAACAATTCCCCAGTTCATCAGCGACACGCTCGGCCTTTCCCTCGACTTGCCGGATTCCGTTGCCGGACTTGTCGATGATCCCGCCAAAGTCAAATCGCACGTGCAAATTACACTACCAATCAAAGGCTCCAACAAGTCCATGGCCCTGAGCTTCGGTGAGGGTGCTCTGCCAACCGCCCCAGCCACCGCCGCACTTCTGATGGAGATCACCGTAACCGAGGAAGCCGTCGCCGCCGACAGCGCTAGACTAATGGACGCTTTCGACAGCTCGCGGACCGTTATTCACGACACCTTCGTTCAGATGACCCGGAAGATTCACTCGCTGATGAAACCACGACAGGCCCCCTAACGATGTTCCAACTCACCGCATCCAGCACCTCGATTACTTCGCTGTCGTTTGCGGCGTCGGCCCCCATGTGGACACCGATTAACGTTCAATCGGCCCCGCCACCCACACCAATGCCCCGGCCGCAGCTTCGTCCCTCGCTTTATCAGGAATTCGCCGCCCACCGGCACCTGCAGCACATCAGCAACCTGGCTGACAATTGGGACGGTTACGGCGCTACTTCCATCCACGCTGATACGGCCCGCAACGCGCACCGGGCGCTTACAACCCTTCTTCTCAGCCTTCCCCTGCCTGAGATCACCCCGAATTCCAACGGTACCATATCGTTCGAGTGGCAATCCCCCTTCGGTCACGCCAATCTCGAAATGGGGCTCACCCGCTACAGCTTCTTTGTGCAACTCGCCCGCGGACCTACAATTCCGCTCGATGGCCCCGCCGCCTCAGTGCCCGACGTGCTGGGCTCAGTCGTTGCAGCACTGCTTTTCCCCGTTACCGGCGCGCAGGACACAGCACTCACAACCTTCGCCAAATGACCGCCGCCGATCCGGCCGCCGACCTCCCAATTGAGATCCACGACGCGGAGACCATCGTCCGCGCCGTAAAGACTCCGCATCACGTCAATCCTGCCGAGACCCGTATTCGGCCCTCCGCCTTTCGGCCCGCGCCCGGGCACACCGTTCTCTCTGTCATGCGCCAGCTCATGGGCGACGACTTTTGCAAGGACAAGGGCGTGGAAATCTGCGGCAACGAGTACATAGGCCTTGCCGCCATCGCTGCGGCCGAAGTCCGCCGCCCTGGTTCTCTGGTGGTCGACTATCGAGACGATTTTCTCGGACACGCGCACATAGACCACCAGCTCCCCGCCATCCAGAGAAACGAGCCCCCGCCGCCCGACCTGCTGCAACAGCTCGACGATCGATGCAAAAAACTGGCTGCAGCGGCCGTCTTCCACAAAGACCCGTCGCCTACAGTCCCAAGCTGGGCCGGTTCAGCTCTCAGGCTCGCTTCGCTCCCGGGCGAACGTCCGCCACCGGTTGATCTCCGTCCTCCTGTCTAGTCTAGGGATCTGGGTTGCCCCAAGCCTTGGCCTCAACCGGCAAACCCGCTTAGGATCGCCGCGGCTCACACACCGGGCTCCCGACGGCGCTCTCCAACCCCACCGAGGTAGCGCATGACACCCATCGGCCTCTTCAAGGGCGAGCGCGCGCTCGTCACCGGTTCGGCCTCCAACATCGGCCGGGCGATCGCGCTGGCCCTGGCGCGCGAAGGCGCTCACCTGCGCTGCGTCGACATCGATCCCACGCGCAATGCCACGACCGTTGCGGACATCGCCAAGGCCGGCGGGGAGGCCGAGGCCGTGACCGCGGACCTCGCCACCACCGACGGCTGGCACGCGGCGCTGCCGCCGGCAGCCGAGCCCGTCCATCTCTTCGTGCACTCGGCCTCGCCGGCGCGCCGCGAGACGGACGGCGCGCTCACGGTCACCGAGGCGACCTGGGACGCCATGGTCAACACCAACGTGCGCTCCGGCTTCTTCATCGCCCGCGAGCTGGCGAAGCGCATGCAGGACGCCGCCATCAAGGGCCGCATGCTGTTCATCACCTCGTTGCACGCCGAGACGCCGCGCAACATCCCGCACTACGCCGCCTCCAAGGCCGGGCAGACCATGGTGGTCAAGGAGCTCGCCCGCGCCTTCGGGCCCGCCGGCATCCGCATCAACGCGCTGGCGCCAGGCGCCGTGCCGGGCGGCGGCTTCAATGCGGCGGCCTTCAAGTTCGACGGCAAGATCCCGCTCGGCCGCCTTGGCCGGCCCGAGGACATGGCCGACATGGCGTTGGCGCTGCTCTCCGACCGCTTCTCGGGCTACGTCACCGGCACGACGGTCGCCGTCGACGGCGGCATCGCGCTCTACAACTGGATCCCGTTGCCCACTGGGTAGGTTGGGCCGCCCCCGGGGTCCAAGCCGGGGAATGACGTCTCCTATTTCGCCGCCGTCAGGGCCGCCAGCACCTTGGGCGGGGATATGGGCAGATCGGTCAGGCGCAGTCCGATGGCGCTGCGAACGGCGTTGGCAACTGCCGCCAGCGCCGGCACGATCGGCACCTCCGCCACCCCGCGCACCCCCTGCGGGTGCTTGTCGTTCGGGATCTCGAGGACGACCGGCTCGATCATCGGCATGTCGGAGGCGACCGGCATGCGATAGTCGAGAAAGCCCGGGTTATCGAGCTTGCCGTCGGCGCCGAATATGCACTCCTCGTTCAGCGCCCAGCCGATGCCCTGAACGACGCCGCCCTGGATCTGCCCCTCCACGTAGTCTGGATGGATCGCCCGGCCGGCATCCTGGACCGCGGTGTAGCGCAGGACCTGGACTTTGCCGGTCTCAGGATCGACCTCGACATCGCAGATGTGCGTTGCGAACCCGCCTGCCGCGCCTTCGGTATTGAGCGAGGAGCGCGCGTTGATCGGGCCGCCCGTCGCGCTGGCTTTTGCCGCCAACTCGCCCAGGGTCAGCGGCGGGAACTCACCGGCGTTGGAGCCGGCGGGACGGGCTTCGCCATTCTCCCAAAGGACGGCGTCGACATCGATCTTCCAGGTCTTGGCCGCCCGCTCGCGCAGGATCTGGATCACCTGCTCGGTCGCCTGCGTCACCACCATGGCGGCCGCAAACGTGACACGGCTGCCGCCGGTGAGCGCGCTGAAGCCGACGGAGCTCGTGTCGCCGATCAGCGCCTGCACCTGGCGGTAGTCGACGCCGAGCAGTTCGGCGGCAATGTTGACCATCGAGGCACGCGAGCCGCCGATGTCGGGATGGCCCGTCACCACCACCACGCTGCCGTCCTCGTTGATATAGACCTGCGCGCTCGATTCCCCGCCGGCATTGAACCAGAAGCCGCTGGCGACGCCGCGGCCCTGGTTGGGGCCCAGCGGCACCTTGTAGTGTGGGTGGCTGAGCGCGGCCTGCAAGGTTTCCTCGTAGCCGATCCGGCGGAACGTTGGGCCGTAGGCCGCCTTGGTTCCCTCCTTGGCCGCGTTCTTCTGGCGCAGCACCAGCGGGTCGATCTTCAAGGTCCTGGCCAGCTCGTCGAGGGTGGATTCCATCGAAAACGCGCCGATCGGCGCCCCCGGTGCGCGATAGGCCGCCACCTTGGGTCGGTTCGTCACGACGTCGAAGCCGGTGATTTGCACGTTGGCGATGTCGTAGGGAGACAGCGCGCATCCCACGGCGCCGCGAATAGGCGAGCCCGGGAAAGCGCCGGCTTGCAAGTTGAAAGTGGCCTTCACGGCGGTGATCTTGCCGTCCCTGGTGGCGCCGATCTTGACCGTGCTCGATGACCCCGACGTCGGGCCCGTGGCGCGGAACACCTCCTCGCGCGTCATCACCATCTTGACCGGCCGGCCCGACTTGCGCGCCAGGACCAGCGCCAGGGGCTCCAGGTAGACGATGGTCTTGCCGCCGAATCCGCCGCCGATCTCGGCCGGGATCGCGCGAATGTCACTGAGCTTGAGGCCGGTCAGCTGGGCGGTCATGTCGCGCACCATGAAGTGGCCTTGGCTGCTGCTCCAGATGGTGGCGTGGCCCTCCGGCGTGACGCTGACGAGGCAGGCATGAGGCTCGATGTAGCCCTGGTGCACCGGCTTGGTCTTGAAGCTGCGCTCGACCGTGACGTCGGCTGCAGCAAACCCGGCCTCGACGTTGCCCAGCGTGTGCTCGAGCTTGCCCGCGATATTCGATGTCGTTGCCGGGCCCGGCTTGGCGCCGACCTTGGCCATGTGCTCGTGCAGAACGGGTGCGCCCGGCTGCAGCGCCTCATCGACATCGATGACCCACGGCAGGACGTCGTAGTCGACCTCGATCAGCTTGAGGGCTCGAGCCGCGATCCCGGTCGAGGTCGCCGCTACCGCGGCCACGGCGTGACCCACATACAGCACCTTCTCGCGCGCCATCACGTTGCGGCTGTTGAAGCGCAGATCCTGGATGCCGAGGGGCACCGGCTTGTCCCAGGGAAAGTCCACGAGATCGCGGCCGCACATGACGGCCTTGACGCCCGGCAGCGCCGCCGCCTTCTCCGTATTGATCGATCTGATGCGGGCATGGGGGTGGGGGCTGCGCAGGACCTTGCCCCAGAGCATTCCAGGTTGCGCGGAGTCGGCAGCGAAGGCTGCCCGGCCCGTCACCTTGTCCTCGCCGTCCGGTCGGGGCGTGCGCTTGCCGATCCATTTGTTGTTCGAAGTGTTTCCCGTCATCTCTGCTCTTTCCGTTCCGTTCCGTCGCTTCCCGAAACTGATGGCATCAGCAACTGAAAAGCGCGCCTGCCTGCATCGAAAGCGGAGATCACCCCCGGCTCTCCTATCCTACAAGGCGGCAGCCTGCGGACAACTGCCAAACACGCCACGCCACGCCGAGCTGGCGGCCCCGTCGGCCGAGGTGAGCTCAGTGTGCCACAGGTTGGGGTAGCGGGGATAAGCGTCAGCTCGGTGCATATTCCGCGGGGCTTGCCCGATCGGGCCCCCGAGCTTGCGGCTCTTCGTGCGGGTTGCGCCGCAGGTGGCCCGCCGTTATAAACCCGCCAATTCCGGGCTTCCGCGCCAGCGGCCGGGCCCCAGCCCTTCAGGAGATCGACCCCCATGGCCCAACAGGTCACCGAGATCAAGGCCCAAGCCCGCCTGCGCGCCGGCACCGGCGGCGCCCGCGCCACCCGCCGCCAGGGCAAGGTGCCCGGCATCGTCTACGGCGACGGCCGCGAGACCGAGACCATCGCGTTGGACTATCGCGAGCTGACGATCATCCATGGGCGCGGCAAGTTCCTGTCGACCGTGTTCGAGCTCGACATCGACGGCCAGAAGAGCCGCGTCATCCCGCGCGAGATCCAGCTCGACCCCGTCAAGGACACGCCCCTCCACGTCGACTTCCAGCGCGTCGGCCCCGGCGCCCGCATCCGCGTCGACGTGCGGGTGCGCTTCGTCAACGAGGCGCTGTCGCCGGGCCTCAAGCGCGGCGGCGTCCTCAACATCGTGCGCCACGAGGTCGAGGTGACGTGTCCGGCCGACGCCATTCCGGACTATTTCGAGTTCAGCCTGGAGGGCCTCGAGATCGGCCGTTCGATCCACATCTCGGCCACCAAGCTGCCCGAGGGTGTCAGGCCGACCATCACCAATCGCGACTTCACGGTGGCCACGATTGCCGGCCACAAGATCGAGGAGGAGCCGACCGCCGCGACCGAGGTTGCCGCCGTCGAAGGTGCGGTTCCCGTCGAGGGCGCGGAAGGTGCTCCGGCCGCCGAGGGCGATGCCAAGGCTGCGGCCGGCAAGGAAGGCGCCGCCAAGGCGCCGGCCGGCAAGGAGGGCGCCAAGCCCGCGGCCGCCGCCAAGCCTGGTGCCGACAAGGGCAAGAAATAGGCGCTGCGGTCGGCTCCCGCGCACCGCTGCGGACAACACCCATGAAGCTCTTCGTAGGCCTCGGCAATCCGGGCAGCGAGTACACGCGCCATCGCCACAACGTCGGCTGCATGGCGCTCGACCGCATCGCCGACCGGCACGGCCTCGGCCCCTGGAAAAAGCGCTTTCAGGGCCTCACCTGCGAGGGCCCGATCAGCGGTCGCCGGGTCATTCTGTTGAAGCCGCAGACCTACATGAACGACAGCGGCCGCTGCGTCGGCGAGGCGCAGCGCTACCTCAAGATCGCCGACGGCGATATTTACGCCTTCCATGACGAGCTCGACCTGGCGCCCGGCAAGCTGAAGGTGAAAGTCGGTGGCGGCAATGCCGGCCACAACGGCCTGCGCTCGCTCACGGCCCACATCGGCAACGAGTACGGCCGCGTGCGCATCGGCATCGGCCATCCAGGCTCCAAGGAGCTGGTCTCCGGCTATGTGCTGCACGACTTCGCCAAGGCCGACCTGGCCTGGCTGGAGCCGTTGCTCGCAGCCATCGCCGACGCCGCTCCCCGGCTGGCGGCGGGTGACACCGCGCGCTTCCTGACGGACGTCGCCCGGGCGCTGCAGCCCGACCGCGACGAGCCCAAGGCCCCGGCTGTGAAGCCAGAGCGCAAGGCGCCCGAGCCCGCGGCGGCGACAACCCACCCCGCCGGCGAGCGTCAGGGCAAGCGGGCGAGCGCGCTCGCCGAGAACCTCAAGAGATGGCTGCGCGGGCGCGGCAAGGACAGCTGATCAATGGGCTTCAAATGCGGCATCGTGGGCCTGCCCAACGTCGGCAAGTCCACGCTCTTCAACGCGCTGACGCAGACGGCGGCCGCCGAGGCCGCCAATTATCCCTTCTGCACCATCGAGCCCAACGTCGGCGACGTCGGCGTGCCCGACGAGCGGCTCGATAAGCTGGCGGCGATCGCCAAGTCGGCGGCGACCTTGCCGACCAGGCTCACCTTCGTCGATATCGCCGGGCTCGTGCGCGGGGCATCCACGGGCGAGGGCCTCGGCAACCAGTTCCTCGCCCACATCCGCGAGGTCGACGCCGTCGCCTACGTGCTGCGCTGCTTCGACGATCCCGACGTCACCCACGTCGAGGGTCGCGTCGACCCGCTGGCCGATGCCGAGACGGTCGAGACCGAGCTGATGCTGGCCGATCTCGACAGCCTCGAGCGCCGGCGCGAGCCGCTGCTCAAGAGAGCCCAGGTCGGCGACAAGGAGGCCAAAGCGCAGCTCGTCCTCATCGACAAGGCGCTCGTTCTGCTGCGGGAGGGCAAGCCGGCGCGGCTGGCACGCCTAACGCCGGAAGAGGAGCGGCCCTATCAGCTGCTGCAGCTGCTGACCTCCAAGCCCGTGCTCTACGTCTGCAACGTCGACGAGGTCTCGATCGCCGGCAATGGCTACGCCGCCAAGGTGGGCGAGCGCGCCAAGGTCGAGGGCGCCGGCTGCGTCGTCATCTCGGCCAAGATCGAGGCGGAGCTGGCGGGCCTCGCTCCCGAGGAGCGCGCCGACTACCTGCAGCACCTGGGCCTCGCGGAGCCCGGCCTCAACACGCTGATCCGCGAGGGCTACCGCATCCTCGACCTGATCACCTTCTTCACCGTCGGCCCCAAGGAGGCGCGCGCCTGGACCGTGCCCGCCGGCACCAAGGCGCCGCGGGCCGCCGGCGCCATCCACACCGACTTCGAGAAGGGCTTCATCCGCTCGGAGACCATTACCTACGACGATTTCGTAGCGCTCGGCGGCGAGCTCCCGGCCAAGGAAGCCGGCCGCATGCGGCTCGAAGGCAAGGAGTACGTCGTCAAGGACGGCGACGTCATGCACTTCCGGTTCGCGAATTGACGCGCGGGCAGCCGCGCATTCCTGCAATGCGCTGAGGCCATGGCCGCACCATCGCCTGCCGCTGACAACGCCCGCGCCAGCCTGTATGAGAAACCGCTGATCGCGACAACGGGCGGGTTCCAGATCGTGCAAGACCAAGCTGCTGGGAGCGAGCTGCTCCATCACGAGGACCTCGAGGTCGGCAGACCCTACGCGCTCGGCTGCAAGCAGGTCACCAAGGGCGAGATCATCGATTTCGGCCGCCGCTTCGATCCCCAGCCCATGCACACCGACGAGGCGGCGGCCAAGGCCACCATCGTCGGCGGCTTGTGCGCGTCCGGCTTCCACACCTGCGCGATGATGATGCGCATGGTGTGCGACGGGCTTCTAAATCGGGTGGCCTCGCTGGGCTCGCCGGAAGTCGACGAGATGCGCTGGATCAAGCCGGTGCGCCCCGGCGATGCGCTGAGCTGCCGGTACACGGTGCAGGAGAAGCGCGTGCTCGCCTCCCGGCCCGATGTCGGCGTGAGCAAGGTGCTGGTCGAGCTGACCGGCGATAAGGGCGAGGTGCTCGCCAGCTGGCGCACCAACCAGCTCACGCGCATGCGCACCCCCGGCCCGGCGCCGGCATCATCCGCGCCCAAGCGCGACCGGGCGCCCTTGCCTAGTCTCTGGGACGATGCGACGCCGCCGCAGGCAGTGCTGGACCCAGACGGTTTCTTCGAGGATCGCCGCATCGGCGAGATCACCGACATCGGCCGGCACACCTTCGGCCGCGACGAGATCGTCGCCTTCGCACGCGAGTTCGATCCACAGCCCTTCCATCTCGACGAGGCCGCCGCCAAGGTCTCGCTGTTCGGCGGCTTGTGCGCCTCGGGCTGGCACACGGCGGCCATCTTCATCCGCAGCGTCGTCACCAGCCGCATGCAGGCCAACGCCCAGGCGCGCGCCCATGGCCTGCGTCTTCCCGCCTACGGGCCTTCGCCGGGCTTCCGCAACTTGCGGTGGTTCAAGCCCGTGTTCGTCGGCGACACGATCGAGTTCCGCGGCCGCCTGTCGGAGAAGACCGACCTCGTGTCGCGGCCCGAGCGGGGGCTGCTGGCGAGCCAGGTGCAGGGCCGCAACCAGAAGGGCGAGATCGTGTTCGCCATCACCTCGCAGATCCTGGCCGAGCGCCGCGAGCCCTTCCGGCCGGCGTAGCCGGGTCGAGCGGCCTTGCTTGCTGCGCCGACAGGGTTGCCCACGCGCTTTCGGCAATCGGGGCACCTCGATCGACGTGGGATCGGCATCCTCGGCCGGCTCCGCCAGCCGCGCCATCACGAGGACTACCGCCGCTGGATGCACGTGGCTCGTCCTTCTCGCAGGGTTGCGGCCAAGCGGTTGCGTCCCCGCCGCGCCTTGGCGTTGCGAGGGTAGATGCAGTCGAGGGGCGCGGGAGCAGTGGCTGCCGCATCCGTAACAGTTTGAAGGCGGCTGCCACCGCCCCCGCGCAGGATTTTTGGCCTATTCGCCGCCTTTTACCTCGCTGGGGACCTGGGAGTTGCACCCACGGCGGCGGCGCGGAGCCCCGGGCCGAAGGTTGCGTAACCGTCGGCTCGGCCTGCACCCCGCCCTCACTTCGCGGACGCCTCCATGGAGCGACCCCTCGGTGGACGGAGCGACGCCCATCATACACGCGTCCAGATGCGCGGGGATTGCCGCGATCTTGGTAAAAAGTAGGTTGGGTCAAGCGGCGCAATGACCCAACACAAGCCGAGTTCGCCGCCCCGCGTTGGGTCAGGGCCTCGCTTGGCGCAAGCTATCCCTTCGCCTTGAGCGATTTGTAGATTTCGAGCGCCTCTTTCGGCTTCATGCGCTTGTGCACCACGGCGTTGATGGCGGCGAGCATGGCCTTGGGCGCGTCCGACTGGAAGATGTTGCGGCCCATGTCGACACCGGCGGCGCCTTGGCGCACGGCGTTGTAGGCCATGGTCAGTGCCTCGAGCTCCGGCAGCTTCTTGCCGCCGGCCATGACGATCGGCACGGGACACGAGGCCGTGACCGTCTCGAAGCCCTCCTCCACGTAGTAGGTCTTGACGTATTGGGCGCCGAGCTCGGCGATGATGCGGCAGGCGAGCCGGAAATACTTGGCGTCGCGCTGCATGTCCTTGCCGACGGCCGTGATGCCCATGACGGGGATGCCGCAGCGCAGCCCGGCGTCCACCAGCCTGGTCATGTTGTGGATCGAGCGCGTCTCGTGCTCGCCGCCGATGAAGATCTGGATGCCGACGCCCGCCGCGTTGAGGCGGATGGCGTCCTCCATGTCCATGGCGATCTCTTCGTCGGACAATTCTTCGCGCAGCACGTTGGCGCCGCCGCTCGCCCGCAGGACCATCGGCTTGGGCGACTCGGCCGGTATCACCGAGCGCAGGATGCCGCGCGTGCAGAACAGCGCGTCGCAGTCGGGCAGCAGCGGCACGATGGAGAGATCGATGCGCTCCAATCCCGTGGTGGGCCCCTGGATGTAGCCATGATCGATCGCCAGCATCACCGTGCGGCCGGTGGCGGGGTTGAACGTGCGCGCCAGCCGGTTCTTCATGCCCCAGTCGAGCTGATGGCAGCCCTTGAGGAAGAAGCCCGGCGCGGCCTGCGGGGTGTCGGCCTGGTATCGCTCGCCTTCCTTGTCGGCTTCGGGCATGGCTCACCTCGTGATGGATAGAGGACGTTTCGGCTGTCATACCGGGGTTGCCTGCCCTGGTGAAGACTTGGATCTCCAGTATTCAGCCATCACTGAAGCGTATTGGAGCGTTTGCGCTTGCCGCCACGCCCTTCATCACGTTAGGAATCTGTCATGCTTGATTGGAGCCAATGTGCCGCGGTGGAGCGCTTGCCCGGAAAGGTCAGCGGCGGGTGGCTGTTCAAGGGCACCCGCGTCCCTGTCCGCGCCCTGTTCGAGAACCTCGAGAGCGGCGCGCGGCTCGATGAGTTTCTCGAATGGTTCCCCGGCGTCTCGCGTGAGCAGGTGGAGCTGGTGCTGCGGCACACCGAGCGCAGCCTCGCCGTGGCGTGACCTTGCGGTTTGAAACTGCTGATATGCATGAGAATTCTCTTTGACCAAGTAACACCGGTGCCCCTGCGGCGGCTGCTGAGCGGACATCACGTCTCTACAGCCCATGAGATGGGTTGGGGTGGAGCTCGACAACGGCTCACTCCTCGAGGCCGCAGAGGCCAGTTTTGATGCGCTCATCACGACGGACCAGAATTTGCGCTACCAGCAGGAATTCGCGAGCCGACGATTGGCAATTCTGGTTCTGCCAACGACGAGTTGGCCGAAGATCCAGGTTGTCTCTGACATCAATGCGTTGCGTCCTGGCGAATTCATAGAGCTCAACTTCACATAACCTTGCAACAATCGTCGTCTGCGATCGAGCCGGCAAATTCAGCGCAGCGCCGCGGCGATGTTGCCGCCGTCGACGGTGGTCACGTCGCCGGTGGTCTTGAGCTCGAGCGCCTGGTGCAGGAAGGCCTGTGCTACGTCGTCGGCCGTCACCTCGCGGTTCAGCAGGTTGCCCGACATGTAGGCCTTCTCGCTCACGCCGCGCGCCGCCGAGCGTGCCGCTATGAAATCGTCGGTCAGCAACCCCGAGCGGATGCGGTCGGCATTGACCGCGTTGGCGCGGATGCCGTCGGCGCCGTAGTCGAGCGCGTACTGCCGCACCAGGAACAGCGTCGCCGCCTTGGGCAGGCCGTAGGGGCCGAAGTTGGGCCCCGGGTTCACCGCCTGCTTCGACACATTGAACAGCAGGCACCCGCCGGTCCCCTGCGCCAGCATGATGCGCACGGCCGCCTGCGCCACCCGCTGGTGGCCGTAGAAGTTGAGCTCGAAGCTCTGCTTGAGCACCGCCTCGTCGACCTCGCCGATGCGCCCCTGCCAGGCCGCACCCGCATTCGAGACGACGATGTCGACGCCGCCGAAAGCCTCGGCGATCCGCTCGAAGGCCGCGCGCACGGACGCCGCATCCGTCACGTCGCAGGCAACGGGCAGCGCTGCACTGCCGGTCTCCTTGGCGATCTCCGCGGCGATCGCTTTCGCTGAGCCTTCATTGACGTCGAGCAGCGCCACCTCCGCGCCGGCGACCGCAAACGCCCGCGCCGTTGCCGCGCCGATGGCGCCGCCCGCACCGGTGATTGCCACGATCTGGCCGGCGAGCGGCGGCGGCTCGATGCGGCCGAGCTTGGCCCGCTCCGGCGGCCAATACTCGCACTCGAACATGTCGGATTCGCCGATCGAGCGGAACTCGCCGATCGCCTCCGCGTCGGTAGTGACGCGAACCGCGCTCTCGGCCAGGTCGGCGGCGACCACCGCCTCCGTCTTGGAACCGCCGAGCCCGAACAGCCCGAGCCCGGGCACCAGGATCACGCGCGGCAGCGGATCGGTCATGATCCGGTCGCCGCCGAGCCGCGCGTTGTTGCGCTCGAAATAGGCCCGATAGCGGCCGATGAACTCGGCAACGGCCCGGTGCACCTCCTGGCGGAAATCGGCGAGCTTGCCCGCCTCGGGCGCCGGCACGATCAGCGGCCAGCTCTTGGTGCGCAAGGTGTGGTCGGGCGTCACCACCCCGGCCTGCGCATAGCGCGCGAGCTCGCTGCCGTTGACGTAGGCGAGGATGGCCTCGTCGGCGCGGAACTCCAGGACCTGCCGCTGCCACGCCCCCTCGATGCTCTCGTCGGCAAGACTGCAGGCGCCGCGCAGGATCGGCGCCACCTCGGCCAGCGGCGCGATCGCCTTCGGCAGTGGCGCCCGCTTGACCGTCGTCTTGCGCCCCTGCTGCAGCCGCTCCTCGGCCAGCGTCACCATCTCGATCATGCGCTCGTAGGCCTCGCGCGCCGTGGCGCCGAACGTGAAGATGCCGTGCTTGTCGAGGATCAGGCCCTCGACCTTGGGGTTGGCGTCGAACACCTCCGCCGCCGTCTTGGCGAGCCCGAACCCGGGCCGCCGGTAGGGCACCAGCCCCAGGCGGCCGCGATAGACCTCCTCGGCCAGCTCCGCGCCGCCCGGCTGGTCGATCAGGCTCAGCAGGGCGTTGGCATGCGTGTGGTCGATGTATTTGTGCGGCAGGAAGGCGTGCAGCAGGAACTCGACCGACGGATCGGGCGCTGTCGGGTTGAGCAGATAGGCGCGCTGCGCGCGCACCATGTCCTCATCGCTCAGGTCCGCGCGCTGGCGCAGCCCCTGCAGAGGCGCGAGCTTGACCGCGGCGAAACCGGTCGGGTCGATCCGGCCCATGTCCCAGCCCGACCCTTTGACGCACAGCACCTCGTGCGTCTCGCCCGCCAGCACGTCGTGCATCTCCGTCTTGAGCGAGGTGTTGCCGCCGCCGTGCAGCACCAGGGCGGGCTCGCGCCCGAGCAGGCGCGTCGTGTAGGTGCGCAGCGCCAGGCCCTCGCCGACGCCGATGGCGCCATAGATGTTCAGCGCCTTGCGGGCGAGGGAGTTGCTCCAGCGGCTCTGCATCGGGTGCCTCGGCTGACCAAGCGTGCGGGCTCTAGATACTGCACCGGGCCTGGATGTCCATCCTGCGCGTGCGGGAGGCTGGCTGGGGCCGATCTTCGAGCGCGCCAAGCCGCTCCCCGCGTACTATTCTGCCTGCCCGGGGCGTGTGACGGCACGAAAGGGAGCGCATGACCACGACAAGGGCACCCGAGGACGACGCCGGTCTCGCCGGCAAGGTCGTCATCGTTGCCGGCGGGGGCGCCGCCGGCGACGGCATCGGCAACGGGCGCGCGACCGCCATCCTGCTCGCCCGCGCCGGCACGCGCGTGCTGGTCGTGGACCGCGACCTCGCGCTGGCCGAGCGCACTGCGGCCATGATCACCGAGGAGGGCGGCGCCGCCGCTGCGCACCGGGCCGACCTCACCGACAACGGCCAATGCCGCGATGCCGTCACCGCCGCGCTCGACCGCTTCGGCCGCCTCGACTTCCTCGACAACAACGTCGGCATTGGCAGCCGCGGCTCGGTCGTGCAGGAGGACCCCGAGACCTGGCGCCGCGTCATGCAGGTCAATGTCGAGACCATGTTCCTCGCCGCCAAGCATGCCATTCCCGCCATGATCAAGACCGCCGGCGGCGGCGCCATCGTCAACATCTCGTCGATCTCGGCGCTGCGGCCTCGCGGTCTGACGGCCTACTCGGCGTCGAAGGGCGCCGTCATCTCGCTGACGCGCGCCATGGCCGTCGACCACGCCCGCGACGGCATCCGGGTCAACTGCATCGCGCCCGGCCCGATGTATACGCCGATGGTCACGGCGCGCGGCATGAGCCCCGAGACGCGCGACAAGCGCCGCAAGGCGTCCCCGCTCGGCATCGAGGGCACGGGCTGGGACATCGGCCACGCGGCGCGCTTCCTCTTGTCCAATCATGCCCGCTATATCACTGGCCAGACGCTGGTGGTCGACGGCGGCACCACCCTCGTCGCGCCCGAGCGCGATCATCCCTAGCGACACTTCTCGGGCGACGGCGCTTGCGACAGCATGGCAGGTGAATCCGCTCGCCAAGCAAAGCCCCGGCATGGTTCAGTCCTGCCTGTGCCGCCCGACGACAAAGGAAGCCGCTCATGAGCCAGCCAAGCGAGCCCGGCCCGATTGCCCGGCCGGCATCGACGGTGATCATCCTGCGCGATGGTGCGCACGGCATCGAAGCCTTCATGGTCGTGCGGCACCACGCGATCGACTTCGCCTCGGGCGCGCTGGTGTTCCCCGGCGGCAAGGTCGATGCGCAGGATGCCGATCCCGCGTGGAGGGCGCTAGCGCCGTCGCTAGCGCCCGACAGCGGCGCCTTCATGGTTGCGGCCGCCCGCGAGACGTTCGAGGAGGCGGGCCTGGTGCTGGCGCGCCGGCGCGACACGCAGGGGATCGTCGGCGCCGAGGAGGCGCACCGGCTGGTCGAGCGCTATCGCGCGCCGCTGCTCGAGGGCAAGACGACGTTCCACCAGCTGATCCGCGACGAGGAGCTGGTGCTGGCGACCGAGCTGATGGTGCCGTTCGCGCACTGGATCACGCCCGAGCGCCTGCCGAAGCGGTTCGATACGCATTTCTTCCTGGTCTGCGCTCCGGTCGACCAGCTCGGTCTGCACGACGGATCGGAGTCGGTCGAGGGGCTTTGGATCACGCCGCAGCAGGCCCTCGAAGAGGCCGACGCCGGCAAGCGCACGCTGGTGTTCGCCACCCAGATGAACCTCAAGAAGCTCATGCGCTATGGCAGCGTCGCCGAGGCCGTCGCCGTGACGCGGTCGAGCCCCGTGGTCACGGTGATGCCGAAGCTGATCCAGAAGACGGACGCCGGCCGCAAGCTGCAGATCCCCGCCGAGGCCGGCTACGGCGTCACCGAGGTCGACGTCCCCGCGCACATCCCCTCGGCCAACCGGGAGTAGCGCGCATCGCTGCCGTTCGGCGCGGCCGGCGGAGACTGCCGACGCCTTCTCCACTCGCGTCATCCCGGCGCCGCCCGCGAGCGAAGCGCGCGGGCGCGATCAGGCCGGGACCCAGACAACCCACCGCTTGCTCTCGGGTGCGGTAGTGCAAAACGATGAGTCCGCTGAGCGGTGCATGGGTCCCGGCCTCGTCCCGCTTATGCCCTTCCAGGCATTCGCGGCGCCGGGATGACGAAACTCACCGCCTCGCGGGCAACTGCTTCGCCATAGGATGGCGCAGGCTCTTGCCGAAGCCGGGGCTCGGCGGTTCCGTCGGCGCATACCCGAGCTCGACGTAAAGGCGCAGCGCCGTTGCCGTGCTCTCGAGCGTGCAGGTGCTGGCGCCGAGGTCGCGCGCCTTCTCCTCGAGCCGCACCACCAACGCCTTGCTGACGCCGCGGAAGCGGGCATCCGGAGAGACATAGTTGAGCACGATCCGGCCCGAGCGCTGGACGGCGCCGACGCCCAAGATCGCATCGCCCGCGACGGCAACGAGCACCTGGCTCCCCTCGCCGTTGATCCAATGGCGCACGTTCTCCGGCGTCTTGTTGGCGAGCCACAAGGCAAGCGTTGCCACATCCCCTCGATGGTCGACATGGCACAGCTCGGTGATCGAGCGGCGCAGGACCGTGCATGCCGCCTCGGCATCCTCCTCGCGTGCGTCACGGATCAGCATGCCGGCTCTACACCTTGGCTGACTTCAGCGGGTCCTCCAGCGGCACCTGCAGCTCGCTGCCGCGACCGAAGTTGGCGGTCTTCCCGTCGGCGGACTCCTGGCGCGCCTGCTGCCCGCCGAGCGCAACGATCGCTGGGATGTCCTTGTCACGCAGTGCCGGCCGCGACGTCTTGCGGGCCAACGCCCTCTCGATGTAGGGCGCCAGCTCCTTCTGCTTGGCCACCTCGCGCTTGGCGTGGCGCTTCTTGAAGCCCGGCATGACCGACTTGGCGAACAGCTCGAGCGAAGCGCAGATGTGGCCGTGCTCGTTCTTGCCGCCCTGCTGCAGGAAGATCACCTGGTCGAGACCTGCTTCTTCGAAGCGGCGCATATTGGCGGCGATCTCGTCGGGCGTGCCGATGCCGCCGGCGCCGGGCGACACAGGCAGGATTTCGCGCGCCTTCTCGTAGTTGGCCCAGATGCTGGTGCGCCCCGGCGTGTGCTCGCCGAAGATGTAGTGGTGGCCCAGCGCATAGCCGAAGAAGCGGAAGCCGTCGAGACCGCGGCGGCGCGCCTCCTCGGCGTCGGCGTGGCAGGAGAAGCCCGCCACCATGGCGATGTTGGCGTTGACCGTGTGCCCGATCGGCACGCATTCGTCCGACTTGATGATGTCGTAGTACTCGGCCACCCATTTCACCGCCTCGCTCTGGTCGACGAAGGCGAAGGTGAGGGCGCCGATGCCGTGCCGCGCCGCCTGGTGGATGGTGTCGCGCTTGGAGCAGGCGACCCACAGCGGCGGGTGCGGCTTCTGCACCGACTTTGGGACGAGGTTGCGGCAAGGCATGGAGAAGTACTTGCCGTCGTAACCGGGATAGGGGTCCATCACCAGCATGTTGGCGGCTTCGGTGACGGCCTCCAGCCACATGGCGTGGCGTTCTTCCTGATTGATGCGGAAACCGCCGAGCTCGGCGGCCGACGCACCCTGGCCGGTGCCCCATTCGACGCGGCCGTTGGAGACAAGATCGAGCGTGGCGATGCGCTCGGCGACGCGGGCGGGATGATTGTAATTGGGCGGCATCAGCACGATGCCGTGGCCGAGGCGAATTTTCTTCGTTCGCTGTGAGCAAGCGGCGAGGAACACCTCGGGCGCCGAAGAGTGGGAATACTCTTCGAGGAAGTGGTGCTCCACCTCCCAGGCGAAATCGATGCCGAGCTTGTCGGCGAGCTCGACCTGGTCCAGCGCCTCCTGGAACAGCTTGAGCTCGGCGCCCTCCGCCCACGGGCGCGGCAGTTGATGCTCGTAGAAGATGCCGAACCGCATGGTCGTTTCCCGATTGCTGGAGTGCCCCGCGCAAATTCGTATACCGCGCCCTCAGTTGATGCGGCGCCCCTTGTCGGCCCAGTAGGGCGCCCGCAGGTCCTTCTTGAGCACCTTGCCGGATGGGTTGCGGGGCAACGCCGCGACGAAGTCCACCGACGTCGGGCACTTGTAGCCCGCCAGGCGCTGCTTGGCATAGGCGAGGATGTCGGCGGCGCCGGCCCCGGCGTCCGGCTTCAGCGCGACCACCGCCTTCACGGTCTCGCCCCAGCGCTGATCCGGCACGCCGATGACGGCAACCTCGGCGACCGCCGCGTGCCCGGCGAGCACATTCTCGATCTCAGCCGGGTAGATGTTCTCGCCGCCGGAGATGATCATGTCCTTCACGCGATCCGTGAGGAACAGATACCCCTCCTCGTCGAGGTATCCAGCATCGCCGGTCTTGAGCCAGCCGTCGCTGGTGATGGTGGCCTTGGTCTCCTCGGGCTTGTTCCAGTAGCCCTGCATGTTCTGCTGCGAGCGGCTCCACACCTCGCCGACCTGGCCGGCCGGGCAGTCGCGCCCCTCGCCGTCGACGATGCGCAGCTCCACCCACGGGAAGGGTTTGCCGGCGGAGCGCAGCAGTCGTGCCTTGGGGCCGGCAGGGTCGTGGTCCGCCGCCGGCAGCTCGGTGATGGCGCCGGTCGTCTCGGTCATGCCGTAGACCTGCACGAACTGGCACTTGAACACGTGCATGGCCGCCAGCAGCGTCTCGTCGGTGATCGGTGCGGCGCCGTAGACGATCGAGCGCAGTTTGGGGAACTGGCGCTGGTCGGCGCCGGGCACGCGCGCCATGAACCCGAGCATGGCCGGCACGAACAGGGCGTTGGTGACGCCCTCGGCCTGCATCAGGTCGAGCATCGCCTTGGGGTCGAACTCGTTGACCAGCACCGACGCTGCGCCGACCTGCATGCCGGCGAGCGCCCATTCGCAGCCGGCGATGTGGAACAGCGGCATGCACACCAGGTTGACCGAGCTCTCGTCGATGCGCCAGGCCGCCTGGATCTTGCCCAGCAGCGAGAACAGGTTGGCATTGCTGGTCAGCACGCCCTTGGGCAGCCCCGTGGTGCCGCTGGTATAGAGCTGCAGGCAGATATCGTCCGGCCGCACCGGCGCGTGTGGCGGCCGCGCGGTGGCGGGCGCCTGCGCGACCCACGCTTCGTAGCCGATCCAGCGCGGATGCGCGCCGAGCGCAATGGTCTCCTTGACGGTCGTCAAGCTACGCTCGATGCCCTCGATGGTGCCGAAGAAGTCCGCCCCGACCATCAACATCCGCGCGCCCGCATCGTTGATGGTATAGGCGACCTCGGCCGGCGTCAGACGCCAGTTTATGGCCACCACCACGGCGTTGATCTTGGCCGCGCCGAAGGCGACGTCGAAGTATTCCAGACAGTTCTTGGCGATGAAGGCGACACGCTGCTGTGGCGCCACGCCCGATGCCAGCAGCGCTTCGGCCACCCGGCTCGAGCGCTGGTCGAGCTCGCGCCAGCTCACGCGCCGCGAGCCGAACTGGATCGCCGTATTGTCCGGGGTCTCAGCCGCGAGCCGGCGCACGATGCCGGCGATGCTGGGCAGGGTGTCGGCAGGCATCGACCCCTCGTCCCTCAATTGGCCTTGGCGCCGGATTGCTTCACGATCTGCGACCACTTGATCTCCTCGCGGTCGATGTCGGCGGCGTATTCCTCCGGCGTGCTCGGCATCGGCTCGGCGCCGGAATTCAACAGCAATGCCTTGGTCTCCGGCAGCGCCAGCGCCTCGCGCAGGGCGCCGTTGAGCTTGTCGATGATGGGGCGCGGCGTGCCGGCCGGCGCCACGATGCCGTAGTGCAGGACCGCCTCGTAGCCCGGCAGGCCGGCCTCGGCCACCGTCGGCAGCTCGGGCAGCACGTCGGAGCGCTGCGCGCCGGTCACGGCGAGCGCCCGCGCCTTGCCTTCCCGGGCGATGCCCACCGCCGGCGGCAGCGACGAGAAATAGATCTGCACGTGGCCGCCGAGCAGGTCGTTGAGCGCCGGCGCGGTGCCGCGATAGGGCACGTGGGTGAGGCGGATGCCGGCCATGCTGGCAAACAGCTCAGCGGCAAGGTGAATGCCGCTGCCGGGCCCGGCGGAGGCATAGTTGAGCTTGCCCGGCTCCGCCTTCGCCAGCGCCACGAGCTCGGCGACGGACTTTGCGGCAACGGAGGGATGCACCAGCACCACCAGAGGGCTGGTGGCGATCAGCCCGATCGGGGCGAAGTCCTTCCTTGGATCATAGCCGACGTTGGCATAGAGCGTGGGATTGATGGCGAGCGTGCCGGTGCCGCCGATGATCAGCGTGTAGCCATCCGGCGCCGCCTTGGCGACCTGGCGCGTGGCGATGCTGCCGCCGGCGCCGCCGCGGTTCTCGATGATGAGGCTCTGGCCCAGCGTCTTGCTCATGCGGTCGGCGACGATGCGCGCCATGGCGTCGTTGCCGCCCCCGGCCGAATAGGGCACCACCAGCATGATCTGCCGGCTCGGGTAGTCTTGCGCCTGCGCCAGTGGGCTCGCAAGCAATCCGGCAGCGAGCGCCAGCACGCCCAGCAGGCTCCGCGCGCACCTCATGCGTCCCTCCCCCAAAGCGCCCCGAAGGCCGTAGGTTGGGTTAGCGCGAAGCGCGTAACCCAACATCCACAGTCGCCTGCATGCGTTGGGTTACGCGCGGCACCAGCCCTTGAAGCAATCTCATGTCTCGGCCGCGCTAACCCAACCTACGCGCAACCCGCCCGACGATCCATCCAATCACATCACTTCGGATGCCACCAGCGGCCCGCGACCACCACGCCCACCGAATCGATCTTGCGGTCGCCCTCGAGGTGCTCGCCGACCACGTCGACGTAGTCGAAGCGGCCCTCGCGGATCGTGAGCACCGTGGCATCGCCGACGCTGCCGGGCTTGAGGCTGCCGAGCTCGGGGCGCTTCAAGGCCATGGCCGCGTTCACCGTCGTGGCGGCGATCACATCGTTGAGCGGCATGCCGAGGCACAGGAACTTGGACAGGGTCGTCACCTGATCGAAGGCCGGGCCGTTGATGCACAGCGTGTGCACGTCCGATGAAATGGTATCGGGCAGGAAGCCGTTGGCCAGCATGGCGCGCGCCGTCTTGAAGGCAAACGAGCCCTTGCCGTGGCCGATGTCGAACCTGACGCCGCGCTTCCTCGCCTCCAGCACCTCCTTCTTCACCGCGCCCTGGTGGCTCACCGGCGAATTTGGGAACGGCCGGAACGCGTGGGTCAAGACATCGCCCGGCCGTAGCCGCTCGAGCACCTCCTCGTAGCTCGGCGGCGGATGGTCGATGTGGCACATCAGCGGCATGCCGGCCTCGTTCGCCACCTGCAGGGCGATGTCGAGCGGCACCGTGCCGGAGTTGCCGGAGGCGCCGCGCCCGACCCGCACCTTGATGCCGACGACGACGTCGCGGTTGGCATCGGCTACCTCGACTGCGCTGATCGGGTCCATCAGGCGCAGCTCCTCGCTCTCGCCCACCATCACCCGGTCCGAGAAGGCGTAGATGCCGGCATGCGAGACGTGCAGGTAGGCGAGGATGCGCACCTGGCTCGGCTCGATCACGTGCTTGCGGAAGCCGGCGAAGTTGCCGGGGCCGGCGCTGCCAGTGTCGATCGCCGTGGTCACGCCCGAGGTGCGGCAGAACTCCTCCGCGTCGACGCCGAGCGAGGTGCCGCCCCAGTAGACGTGGGTGTGCAGGTCGATCAGCCCGGGCGTGACGATCTTGCCTGCGACATCGCGGATGTCGGTGTTGGCGTCGCCCTCGAGTTTGGCACCGACCTTGGCCACCTTGCCTCCCTTGAAGGCGACATCGGTGATGGCATCCAGCTTCTGCGACGGGTCGATCACCCGGCCGCCGCGAAGAATGAGGTCATAGCTCATCTGCGTCAGGTCCCCTGTGATGTTCTCGAGGTCTTCTGGCGAATGGAGCGCGTGTCGCTTCGGCCCGCCCCTCCGGCGGCTTGCAGAAGCTCGTCGCGGAAACCATCGCGCCGCTCGTGAATGGAGGCGATCACCGGGCCCGTGGGCAGCCCGAGGCCGACGAGCGCGGCCTCCGAGAGCTGCAGGCTGGCCTCGATCGTCTCCGGCACCGCATCGGTCACGCCGATGGCATAGAGGTGGCGGGCGTGCGTGGCATCGCGGGCGCGCGAGACGATCAGGATGTCGGGCCTCTCGGCCCTGACGATGCGCACGATCTCGTCGATGGCCGGCTGGTCGTGGATGGTGACGATCACGGCCGCCGCCGCCATCAGGCCGCAGCTCCTGAGGAACGCCGGGCTGGTGGCGTCACCATAGTAGACGTGGCGGCCGCGCCGCCGGAACTCGGTGACGGAGCGCGGATCGCGATCGGTCGACAGGAAGGGAAAGCGGTGCGTCTCCAGCATCTCGCAGACCACCTGGCCGACCCGGCCGTGCCCGACAACGATGGCGTGCCCCTTCTCCCCGGCCGGCGGGGCGACCGCCAGCTCGGGGTCGAGCGTCTTGGCCGTCTCGAGCCTGGGCGTGAGGCGCCGGGCGAGGATGGCGAGGATCGGGATCAGCACCATGGTCATGGACGTCATCGCCAAGGTGAAGCTGCCGGTCTCCCTGGTGACGAGCCCGTAGCCCGTCGCCACGGCGATGACGACGAACGCGAACTCGCCGCCGGGCCCGAGCAGCAGGCCGGTCTCGACCGCCGCCGGCATCGGCACCCGGAAGAGCCGCGCCAGGGCGACGATCAGGCCGGCCTTGATGCCGATGAGGCCGATCGCCGAGACGAAGAGCCAGAGCGGTTCGCGCGCCAGCTCGCGCAGGTCGATGCCCATCCCGACCGTGAAGAAGAACACTCCAAGCAGCAGCCCCTTGAACGGCTCGATCGTGGTCTCGATCGCCTTGCGGAACTCGGTCTCGGCCAGCAACAAGCCGGCGACGAAAGCGCCGAGCGCCATGGACATGCCCGCGAGCCCGGCGGCAACGGCCGAGCCGACGATGATGAAGAGCGTGGCTGCGACGAACAGTTCGTTGGCGTCCGTCGAGGCGACGAGGCGCAGCAGCGGCCGCAGCAGCACCCGGCCGATCAGCACGATCAGCCCGATCGCCAGCGCGGCGTTGGCGAGCGCCAGCATGATGCCGGTCATCACCGAGCTGCCGGTGCTGGTGCCGAGGATGGAGACGAGCAGCAGGATCGGCACCACGGCAATGTCCTGGGCGAGCAGGATCGAGAAGCTCGTCCGGCCGGCGGTGGTGGACAGGCGGCGCTGGCTGGAAAGCACCTCGATGACGATCGCCGTCGACGACAGGGCAAGGCAGGAGCCGATGATGACTGCCGCCGCCGGCGTGTGGCCGGCAAGCGCGGCGGCGCCGCCGATCACGGCGGCGGAGAGCATGACCTGCAGGGTGCCGAGGCCGAACACCAGGCGCCGCATGGTGACGAGGCGCTCGTAGGACAGCTCCAGCCCGATCAGGAACAGCAGGAAGACGATGCCGAGGTCGGCGATGCCCGAGACGTTCTTGGCGTCGACCACCGTGATCCAGTAGAGCCACGGGGCCTGGTCCATGAACGAGCCCAGCCCCAGCGGCCCCAGCACCACCCCAGCCCCGAGATAGCCGATGATGGGGCTGACCCCGAAGCGGCGCACCAGCGGCACGACGATGCCGGCCGTGCCCAGCACCACGAGGGCGTCGCTGTAGGCATCGATGCTGATGGAGATCGCGGCCATGCGTTCCTCTGGTCGCTCGCTGCCGGCTTCAATACTGCACTAATCGGCGCGCTGCGAAAGGCGCGCGGCAGCCGCGGCATCAGTAGGACTTGGGCAGTCCCAGCGCCTTCTCGGCGATGTTGCACAAGATGAGCTCGCGGCTCACCGGCGCAATGCGCGCGATCATGATCTCGCGCAGCAGCCGCTCGACGTGAAACTCCTTGGCGTAGCCCATGCCGCCGTGCGTCAGCACCGCCGTCTCGCAGGCCTTGAAGCCGGCCTCCGCGCCCAGGTATTTGGCAGCGTTCGCCTCGACGCCGCAGGGCTGGCCGCCATCGTAGAGGCCGGCGGCCCTCAGCATCATCAGGTGCGCCGCTTCGAGCTCCATCCAGCATCGGGCGAGCGGGTGCTGAATGGCCTGGTTCTGGCCGATCGGGCGGCCGAACACGACGCGCTCCTTGGCGTAGCGGGCAGCGCGCTGCAGCGCCGCCCGGCCGGTGCCCACGGCTTCGGCCGCGACCAGGATGCGCTCCGGGTTCATGCCGTGGAGAATGTAGGAAAAGCCCAGCCCTTCCTCGCCGATGCGATCCTCGACGGGAACCGGCATGGCGTCGAAGAAGAGCTGGTTGGAGTCCACCGCTTTGCGCCCCATCTTGTCGATGACGCGCGCTTCGACGTGGGCGCGGTCGAGCGTGGTGTAGAAGAGGCTGAGGCCCTCGGTGCGCTTCCTGACGGCCTCGAGCGGCGTGGTGCGGGCCAGCAGCAGCACGCGCTCGGCCACCTGCGCCGTCGAGATCCAGATCTTCTGGCCGGTGACGATGTAGCGGTTGCCGTCGCGCACGGCGCGCGTCTTGAGCCGGGTCGTATCGAGACCGGCGTCGGGCTCGGTGACGGCAAAGCAGGCCTTCTCGCGGCCAGCGATCAGCGGCGGCAGGAAGCGGCGCTTCTGGTCCTCGCTGCCGAACACGATCACCGGGTTGAGCCCGAAGATGTTCATGTGCACCGCGGAGGCGCCGGAGAAGGCGGCCCCCGACTCGGCCACCGCCTGCATCATGACGGCGGCTTCCGCGATGCCGAGGCCGGCCCCGCCGTAGGCCTCGGGCATGGCGATGCCGAGCCAGCCGGCCTCGGCCAAGGCGCGATGAAACTCCTGCGGGAAGGCGCCGTCGCGATCGCGCTCCAGCCAGTAGTCGTCGGGGAAGCGCGTACAAATCTTGAGCACCGCCTCGCGGATCTCGGTCTGGGCGGGCGTGAGGGACAGGTCCATGTGGTGCTCCAGCCTACCGCTTCGCGTTCTCAACTCCGATGACGCTTGAGCGCGCAAGCGCATCAATCTCGGCCTTGCCAAAGCCCCAATCGCGCAGCACGGCCTCGCTGTCGGCCCCACGCGGCCGCGGCGGCAGCCCGGTCTCGCAGGCCGTGCGACTGAAGCGCGGCGCCGGGCCCGGCTGCAGCACGCCGTCGCGCCGCTCGAAGGTGGCACGCGCCACATTGTGCGGGTGCTTTTCGACCTCGCCGAGCGCCAGCACCGGCGCCACGCAGGCGTCGCTGCCCTCGAAGGCGCGCTCCCACTCGGCCCGCGTGCGGGTACGGATCGCCTCGGCAAAGCGGCGCTTGAGCTCCGGCCAGCGCGGCCGGTCGTGCTGCTTGGGCAGGTCCTGGCCGGCGAGCCCGAGCCGCTCCACGAACTCCTCGTAGAAGCGCTTCTCGATGGCGCCGACCGCCAACCACTTGCCGTCGCTGGTCTCGTAGACCTCGTACCAGGGCGCGCCGGTGTCGAGCACGTTGGCCCCGCGCTCGTCGCTCCAGGTGCCCTGCGAGAACATGCCGTACATGAGCCCCATCAGGTATGCCGCCCCGTCGACCATGGCGGCGTCCACCACCTGCCCCCTGCCCGACTTCTGCGCCTCCAGCAGCGCGCAGACCACGCCGAAGGCCAGGAACATGCCGCCGCCGCCGAAGTCGCCGATCAGGTTCAGCGGCGGCACCGGCGCCTGGCCCTTGCGGCCGATGGCGTGCAGCACGCCGGCAAGCGCGATGTAGTTGATATCGTGGCCGGCGGCCTGCGCCAGCGGCCCGTTCTGGCCGAAGCCGGTCATGCGCCCGAACACCAGCTTCGGATTGATTTCGAGCAGCTCGCGCGGGCCGAGCCCCAGGCGTTCCATGACGCCCGGCCGGAAGCCCTCGATCAGGCCGTCGGCCTTGGTTACCAGACGCTTGACGAGGGCGCGGCCGGCTTCCGCCTTGACGTCGACGGCGAGCGAGCGGCGCCCGCGGTGCAGCACCTCGAACTTGGGCTCGCGGCCGGGCAGCCCGAGGTCGGCAGCCTCGCGCCGGTCGACGCGGATGACTTCGGCGCCCATGTCGGAGAGCAGCGTGGCTGCGAACGGCGCAGGGCCGATGCCTGCCATCTCGATGATGCGAAAACCGGCGAGGGGGCCCATCTCGGTTACCTTTCCGTTTGCGTTTGCCTGCGCATGCCGTCGCGCGAGGCGGCGTGGGTGGCGCAGATCCGATTTCGATCGACGCATGGCACGCCGGGGTAAGCTTTTCTCAACGGCAGCGTGGTTCTCTGCCGCTCACAGGCGTCAACGATAAACGGGCGTGCGTCAAGCGTGTCTCAGCTCAAGGCCCATTCCGGTCGGTTGCGCGACTGGCTGCACATAGCCTCGACCAGGACCGGCTCGCGCTGGGCCTCGCTTTGGCATGGGCAGCCGGTAGGCGATGCCGGCCCCGCCGCGGAGCTCGACCCTCCGCGGGGGACGGAGGACGCGGTCGAGCAGAGCCTGGAGAAGCTCAAGGACATCCAGTGGGAGATCCGCGAGAACGAGGCCCGCTACCGCGACCTGTTGGACAACCAGGCCGACGTGATCCTGCGGCACGACACCGAGGGCCGCCTCACGTTCGTCAACCAGGCCTTCTGCCGGGCGTTCGGTCTCGACCCTAGGGCCGTGCTCGGGCAGATCTTCAGTCCGCGCGTGCTTGCGGGAGAGACGCCGGCGCCGCTGGCGCCGGGAGGCAGCCTGCGCCGCCAGCGCTACGTGCAGGAGATCGCCACCACCTCCGGACCGCGCTGGTTCGAGTGGGAGGAGCATGCCGTGCCGGTCGACGCGGTGGCCGTGGCCGAGGTGCAGAGCCTCGGTCGCGACATCACCGAGCGGCGCCACGCCGAGGCCGAGCTCAAGGAGGCACGCAAGCAGGCCGAAGCCGCCAATCGGGCCAAGTCGCGCTTTCTGGCGGCCATGAGCCACGAGATCCGCACGCCGATGAACGGCATCCTGGGGATGACGGCGCTGTTGGGAGACACGGACCTCACCCCCGAGCAGCGCACCTACGCCCACGCCATCGAGCGCTCGGCGCGGACGCTGCTCACGCTCATCGACGAGATCCTCGACTTCTCCAAGATCGAGGCCGACAAGCTGCAGCTCAACAGCACGCCGCTGGCGATCGAGGAGTGCGTGCAGGGCGTCGTCGAGCTGCTCGCGCCGAAGGCCTACGAGAAGGGCATCGATATCGCCTGGGCCGTCGACCCGGCGCTGCCGCGCGTGCTCTTGGGCGACGAGGTGCGGGTGCGCCAGATCGTGACCAACCTGGTCGGCAACGCCATCAAGTTCACCGATGCCGGGGGCGTGCTCGTCACCGTCGGGCAGTCGCGCACGGGCAAGCGGCCGCCGACCGAGACCGAGGCCGGCCTCGTCATCACCGTTGCCGACACCGGCATCGGCATCGCGGCGGAAGCATTGCCATCGCTCTTCAGCGAGTTCGAGCAGGCGGAGGCGGCCGTGCATCGCCGGCAGGGCGGCACCGGGCTCGGGCTCGCCATCTCGCGGCGGCTGGCGCGCGCCATGGGCGGCGACATCCAGATCACCAGCGCGCCGGGTTCTGGCTCGACCTTCACGGCCACCATCCGGCTGAAGCGGTTTGAGGGCGCGGCGGGGCGGCCGCCGGCCCCCGCGCCCATCGGCTCGCACCATGTACTGCTCGCGCTCGACCGCGAGATCGAGCGCCAGGCGCTGCGCCTGTCGCTCGAAGGCGCCGCCACGCCCCTGCAGGAGAGCGCGGTCGCTGTCGCCCCAGCCCTGGTGGCGGCCGCGGCCGCGGCCGAGGCGTCGTTCACGACCGTCATCGTCGACGGCAGCAGCGGCGCAGACGCGGCATGGCAGCTCCTCGCCTGCGCCCGGGTCGCGGGCGGCGACGACGTGCAAGGAATTGTCGTGCTGGATACGGCGGCAAAGGCCGACTTTGCGCAGTTCCGCGAGGTTGGCTTCGCGGCCTATCTGGTGCGGCCCGTGCGGCCTTCGTCCCTGCTCACGCACGTCGGTGTCGTGCCGGAGCGGCCGGTGCCCTTGCCGGGGCTGGTGACCTCCCAGCCGCAACGCGCGCGCGCCGGCGGGCCGGCCCGGCGCGTGCTGCTCGTCGAGGACAACGACATCAATGCCCTGGTGGCGCGGCGCGTGCTCGAGAAGGCCGGCTGCGGGGTGCAGCTCGCCGTCAACGGCCGCGACGCCGTCGAGGCCATGCGCCGAGTGCTTGCGGGCGCCGAGGCTGCCTACGACCTCGTGCTGATGGACGTGCACATGCCGGTGCTCGACGGGCTCGAGGCGACGCGCCTGATCAAGCAGCTGTTCGCGAGCACCGGCGAGGGCGGCACCCGGGCCGCGCCGCCGATCGTGGCGCTCACCGCCAACGCCTTCGACGAGGATCGCCGCCGCTGCCTCGCGGCCGGGATGGACGACTATGTCGCCAAGCCCTTCGACCGGGATGAGCTTCTCCGTCTGCTCGACCACTGGTGCGGCGGGGGCGTGTCGAGTGGGGCGATGCCGGGCCGGTCGGATAGCGCCGGCTAGTGTGATTCAGATCGCGAAATTCGTTCCAAGTTTGCCGCACAATGCGACGAATTTCGCGATCAGGACACTAGGCCGCCAATGGGTCAGCTACCTATCGCGGCGCGTCGGCGGCAGCATCATCGGCCCCACGCACGAACGGCTGCTGCCATGAGCCGCGCACGGTGACCGCTTCCGCGTCCGTCAGGTCGCCGGCCTTGAGCGGCCGGTCGCTGGGGGCGTTCGGCTTGACGGCGAGGCGGAGGTCGAGCGTGCGGTCCGAGAGGTCCACGCGTCCGGAGGCTGCAAGGCCCATCCCGCCCGAGCGGGCTTGCAGCAACTCGGTGATCACCACGCCGTCGCGGATCAATGCCCGGGCCTCGACCTGCTCGAGGCTGGTCTGGCCCTTGGCCAGCGCGCCCCAGCCGAGCGAGCCTCCCGCCTTGGTGGCGGCCCGCAGCGCCTTGACGTCGAGGGCCATGCGAGCGCCGTCGGCCATGGTCAGGGAGGCCTTGCCCGACAGCCGGCGCAGCAGCTCCGCCGGCGTCTGGCCCGAGCCGGCGATGTCGAGGGCAAGCGTCGACCGTCCGGTGACGATGGGCGCCCCGAACAACGCGGTGCCGGCGAGCCCCGCCTCGAAGTTCTCGATCTTGCCCCTGAACTCGTAGCGCGGCACCAGCCCGTTGGCGTTGGCCGTGACCCGCGCGCTGGCGATACCCGAGCTCAGCTCGAGCTCGGCAATGTCGGCCAGCAGCTTGCCCGCGCGCACGGTGATGGTGGCCGCGCCGCGGCCGAAGGCATAGCCCTTGAGCGTGACCTTGGGCGCCGACACGCGCACGTCCGCATCGACATGCTTGATCAGCGGGAACGACAGGTCGAATAAGGACCATGACGCGGTCAAGCGGTCGAACACGAACGATTGCGAGCGCGCGGCATCGGCATAGGGGGTCACATCGAGCGTGCTGAACGCCAGCGTCGCGTCGATCAGCGGGCGCTCGCCGCCCATGCTGAGCGCCAGCGCGCCGGTGGCCTCGTTGCCGTCGATCGTGATTTTGGCCTTCTCCACGGCGAGCGTGCGTCCCGCCCAGTTGACCCGGCCCTTGAGCGAAGTGGCGTTGAGCCCATCGGCGGTCGAGATGGGTACGCCAAACCAGCGCGCCGCACGCCGCAGGCTGGGGCTTGCGATCTCCGTCTGTCCAGCGAGCTGCAAGTCCTCCGCCACATCGAGATGGCCATCGAAGCTCGCGTCCAAGAGGCCGCCCTTGAGCGAAAGCTTCACCGGCCAGCGAGGTGGCGCGCGCTTGTCGGCCGGCAGCGTTACGGTCGTGTCGAAGTTGAGGCGCTGGCCGCGGATGACGAAGCTGCCGCGGGCCGACACCTGGCCCTTGCGCCGGCCACTGAGCTCGGCCTGGATGTCGCTGATGTTTTCCCAGCTGCCGTCGGCGCTCGTCACGTGCAGGGTGCCGCGCCGGATGGTGAGCACGTCGAAGCTCATGGCGGTCAGCTGCTCGACCAGCGGAGCGATGGCGGGAGCTTGGCTGGCCGGCGTGCCGGTGTCGAAACTCGACGCCGCTGCGGTGATCGCCGCGGCGCGCGGGCCGGACGCGTTGAGGAAGAAGACTGGCCCATCCAGCACGAAGCGCGAGATGGCGGTGCCGAGGGCCGCGTTGCCGTCGGCATAGAGCGCGCCGCGGGTGAGCGCCAGGTCGGGCGCATCGCTCAGCTGGATGGTCGCCGTGATCACGTGCAGATCGCGGGGGGAGGCCATCACGGCATAGCCCGCGAACGGCTCGTCCGTCGTCCGCGGCGCGAAGAACATGGGCGCCAGCACGGCCAGAAGCAGACAGACGAGGGTCGCCAGGAGGAGCGTGGTAAGGCGAGATATGACGGTCTTGCGTCTCATGCCTTGACTTGAACCTGGCTCGACCCGGTTGCGTTGGCGCCACCGCCCAAACAGGCATGCGGCCTACTTATGCGGCAGTCAAAGCTGGCGAACTCCGACTGCTTTTACAAACCGTTGCGGCTCAGCGCAAGCTGGACTGTAATGTAGGCAAGCCCAGTGTACGACAGATATCGGTTGCACTCGCCGCCCTAATTGGCGGTGCCAAGCCCCGAAGCAGACACTGCCAGCGCCGGACCATGCCATGTCAGAGCCGCTGTGGACACTCGAGAATACGCGTGCCGCTCAACCGACACTCGGCGTTCTCTCAGGCTGGATGGTATCGCGCGCGGGCAAGTCGTTTGCGGGCTACGACGACCTGCATCGCTACTCGCTCGAGGCTCCGGCCGAGCTCTGGTCGGTGCTGTGGGACCATGCCGGCGTGATCGGCGACAAAGGGCCGCCATGTGCCGGCGCGCATCATGCAGGTGGCTCCGCGCAGCAAGTCCGGCAAGATCTCCGAACTCGCCGTGCGCGACATCGTTCACGGCCGCGACATCAAGAACCGGGAAGCCCTCGCCAACCCCGAGGCCCTCGACATCTACCGCAACATGGCCGAGCTCGCCCGTTAATTTCGCGCCTGAAGTAACAACCCATGATAGAGGCTTAGCAAATTCCAATGCCCACCGCCCTTCTTCCACTCCCGCTCGACGAAGTCACCCAATCAACCGAAGACCCCTTCGCAGCGTTGAATGCGATGCTCAATGAATACAATATCGGCCACGTCGGCCCGGCGAAGCATGTGCCACTGTGGCTCTTCGCGCGCGACGCTGCAGGCAAAGTACAAGGCGGCGTGCGTGGACAAACTTATTGGTCTTGGTGCTCGATCGATGTGCTGACTGTTGCAGAACCTTACCGCCGTCAAGGGATCGGTTCACGCCTGCTTGCGAAGACTGAAGAGATTGCTCGTGCGCGTGGTTGCGTCGGGATTCGTCTCGACACCGTAAGTTTTCAAGCACCGTCCTTCTACAGCCGCCACGGTTACACCGAATTTGGCCGCATCGAAGGTTATCCGCCCGGTCACACGCGGCTCTGGTTCATGAAGAGGCTCTGAGAGAAGGCAGCCGATCGCTCATGCGGCGATCGTGATGCGCTCGAGCTGAGGATGGACGTCGGCGGGGATCGCCTCGCCGCGGGACAGGCGATCCTCGATTGTCAGTTCGATGGCCTCGCGGGTGTTGGTCATGGCCTCGTCGTAGGTGTCGCCTTGACTGCCGAGCTCGGGCAGCGCCGGCACGGTGACAATGAACCCTCCTTCTTCGGCGGGCTCGAGAACGACAGTGAACCGGCTCGTCCGAGAATGCCCAATCGCCAGGCAGCGGCGCTGCGACCGACCGACCCCGTCGCATTGACTTGGGCACCTATCGACTTCAATTTGTACGCAAGCCCATGAAGCGCGGGCCTATGAAGCGCGGCGGCATGCCGACAGGAAGAGCGAGGGGTTTCCAGGTGAAGAAGGTCTTTCCAAGTGCCAAGGCGGCACTCGACGGCGTGATCAAGGACGGACAGGTCTTGGCCGTCGGCGGCTTCGGCCTGTGCGGCATTCCCGAAGCGCTGATTGCAGCGGTGCGCGACTCGGGCGCCAAGAACCTCACCGCCATATCCAACAATGCCGGCGTCGACGGCTTCGGTCTGGGCTTGCTGCTCGAAACGCGCCAGATCAAGAAGATGATCTCGTCCTACGTCGGTGAGAACAAGGAGTTCGAGCGACAGTACCTCGCCGGCGAGCTGGAGCTCGACTTCACGCCGCAGGGTACTCTTGCCGAGAAGCTGCGGGCGGGCGGCGCCGGCATTCCGGCATTCTATACCAAGACGGGCTTCGGCACGATTGTCGCCGAGGGCAAGCCGGTCGCCGAGTTCGACGGGCAGAAGTACATTCTGGAGCGGTCGCTCAAAGCCGACGTGGCGCTGGTCAAGGCCTGGAAGGGCGACAAGTCGGGCAACCTCATCTACCGGATGACGGCGCGCAACTTCAATCCGAACGTGGCCACCGCCGGCAAGATCACCATTGCCGAGGTCGAGCACCTGGTCGAGGTGGGCGAGCTCGATCCCGACCAAGTCCACACACCCGGCATCTTCGTGCAGCGCATCATCCTCAACGCTAGCCCTGAGAAGCGCATCGAGCAGCGGACGGTGAGGAAGGCGTGAGTCGTGAGTGGTCAGTCGTGAGTGGTGCAGGTGGCCATTGAATCCTACAAGGATCTCGATGTCTGGCAGGTGGCCATGACGCTTGCTCAGGAGAGCTATCTCTTGACCACACTTTTCCCGAAGGACGAGATGTACGGAATGTCGGCCCAGATACGGCGCGCGGCGGTCTCAATCCCGGCCAATATTGCAGAGGGGTATGGCAGGGATCAGACTGGCTCTTTCGTGCAGTTCCTCAGGATCGCCCAGGGGTCCGCAAGAGAGCTGGAAACACATCTGATCCTTGCTGAAAGAGTCCGGCTCGTAGATCAACAGGCGGTGGCTCCTCTCCAGGAACTCTGCGAACGCGTGAGCAAGATGCTCCGCGCTCTCATTCGCTCCCTGGAAGCACGCCGGGCCAACAACGAATGAGCCTCCCACCACTCACCATCTCACGACTCACCACTCACGCATTTAGGAGCAACCCAAATGGCTTGGACCCGTGAACAGATGGCCGCGCGCGCCGCCAAGGAATTGCGCGATGGCTTTTACGTCAACCTCGGCATCGGCCTGCCGACGCTGGTTGCCAACTACATCCCCGACGGCGTGACCGTGATGCTGCAGTCCGAGAACGGCCTGCTCGGCATCGGCCCCTTCCCGTCCGAGAACGAAGTCGATGCGGATCTGATCAATGCCGGCAAGCAGACCGTGACGACACAGCCGGGCTCGAGCTTCTTCTCTTCGGCCGACAGCTTCGGCATGATCCGCGGCGGGCACATCGATCTCGCCATCCTGGGCGCCATGCAGGTCTCCGAGACCGGCGACCTCGCCAACTGGATGATCCCCGGCAAGATGGTGAAGGGCATGGGCGGGGCGATGGACCTCGTCGCCGGGGTCGAACGCGTCGTCGTCGTCATGGAGCACACGGCCAAGAAGAAGGACGGCTCGATCGACAAGAAGATCCTGCCCGCGTGCAACCTGCCGCTCACCGGCGTCGGCGTGGTCAACCTGATCATCACCGATCTGGCGGTGCTGGTGGTCACCAAATCCGGGCTCAAGTTGCTCGAGCTGGCTCCGGGCGTCACCAAGGACGAGCTTGCCGAGAAGACCGGCGTCGCGGTGAACTAGGGGCGCCTTCGTGGGGGCAGGCGGCCGCCAGATGGCTCAGCGGGTCGCGGGATCGGCCAGGGGGAGCCAGTGGAACTTCCTGGCGCGCGGCCTGCGGGGCGGTGCGTAAGTGCGCCAGATGGAATAGCCGAATCCTGCGCCGGCGAGCAGCAGGGCGGCGAGCGCCGCCAGCAACGTCGGGCCGAGGCGCTGCGTTGCCGCCGCCACCACGATGCCGAAGCTGATGGCGATGGAGAGCGTATAGAGCGCTGCGCACGCTGCATCCGATGTCAGGTGCGCGATGGTGCTCAAGGTGCGCATATGGTCCTCCAGGGTTGTACGCACACAAAGCACACAGATTGTACGCGATTCGGGCCCACGAGCGGGAGGTTGCTGACCGCGGGCATGACAGCGAGTCGCTGTTATAGCAGTGTCTTAATCCCTGGATGCTAAGCAGGCATTCGGGGGGGTCCTAAGCTCGACGCGGGCCCGCCCACCAATCGTTGTGCGCGTCCGCGGTGCTGGCCGACATGGCTCAGAAAGCAAATGGCTCCGACAGACGCCGGTCGCCCCGGATCCCGGCGCACTCGGCAGGGGTGGTGATCCTCGTCAAGGGTCTGCGCGGCACCCGCAGCATCGCCTGCCGCATCCTCAACACGTCGCGGGGCGGCGCGCTGATCAGGGTCGAGCGCGCGGCCGACCTACCCGACGACTTCTATCTCGTCATGGACCGCGAGCCCAGCCGCAAGATCGTGTGCTGCGTGGCGCGACGCGCCCAGCGTGTGCTCGGGGTGCGCTTCGTCCCCCAGCCCACCGGCGACGTGCGCATCATCCGCGTGCTGGCGTCCTAGCCGGCAAAGCTATTGCTTCACCGGTGCAGGCGGCGGCTGCCTATCGGCCGTATTCGACTTGCCGAAGAAGGCCTGCACGGCGTCGAGCAGCCGGTTGAGAATCATGATCACCAGCGACGTGCTGAATCCCAGGATGAAGGGAAGCAGGAGCATGATCGCCTGCGAGCTCAGTTGCGCATCCGCATCCAGGGTTCCGACCACGATGCTCCTGGTGAATGTCGCGAAGCCGCCGAGGCCGAATGGCAAAGTAAGCACGAGCGCGAACAGTGCCCCGAGGGCGATCCGCAGGATCATCAGCCGCTTGTTGGTGAGGTCGAATGTGATGTCTTCCTGCACCGACAGCGCGTTCATGCCGATGAAAGCGACAGCACCGATTGCACCCAATGACATCAGCCACACGGCATAGAAGGGCAAGACATCGGACGGCAGCACCACTCGACCTTCAGCAAGAAGCGTCGATTTCGACGCGATAAGCACGGGCAGTATCAGCGACGCCAACGCGAGCACCGCCAACACCACCGGCAACATCGCCATCCATAGCGGAATGCTGCCGAGAATGAACTTGCGTCGCAGCGGGTCGCTCAAATGGCCGAATAGCCTTCGCGTATCGCTTTCGACGGCGAGCCACTCGTCCTCGGTCGGTTCTCTGCCGTCGGGATGGTACTTCAGCAGGTTCAGCTTGCCGAAGGACAACGCGACCGCGTCGTCGGGGCCCAACCTGACGGCTTCCTGGATAAGGAAGGAGCGCAACTCTCTCAGGCGCTCCAGGTCCTGAATGAGGCGCTCGTCGTTTATGTCGGTATTCCTGGGCGGGCGCAGCGCCCTCTCCGCGGCAGCTGCAGCGGTAGCGCTCGCGGGGGGGTTGTTGGTGGCGTCTTGTGGCAAAGCAGCCTCGCAATCGGTAAAGCTCAATCAATGACGCAGGTGGACTTAAACTATCGATGCTCTATCAAACCCCGACTATACAAAGGTTTGCGGAGAGTATCCAGAGGTTATCTTCAGTTGCCTCGGCGCCCCGCGCCGGCCCGGCCGCCGGCCACTGCCTGGTGCAGCGCCAGCACGGGTCCCAGCCCGATCACGACGATGGTGAGCGCTCCGAGCGCCGCCTGCTCGAACTGCTCGAGCGCGGCGTAGCTGTAGACATGGGTTGCCAGCGTCTCGAAGTTGAAGGGGCGCAGCAGCAAAGTGGCGGGCAGCTCCTTCATGCCGTCGACGAACACCAGCAGCGACGCGGCCCCGATCGCCGGCAGCAGCAGCGGGATGTGCACGCGCCACAGCGCGGTGAGCGCCGTTTCGCCCAGAGCGCGCGCGGCCGCGTCGAGGTTGGGTGACAACCGCTCCAGGCCGGCCTCGAGCGCGCCGAGCGACACGGCGAGGAAGCGGATCATGTAGGCCAGCACGATCACGAACAGGCTGCCCGACAGCACGAGCCCGCTCGACACGCCGAGCAGCGCGCGCAAGGCCGCATCGACGCGGTTGTCGAGGGCGGCAAGCGGGATCAGCAGCCCCAGCGCCAGCACCGTGCCGGGCAGCGCGTAGCCGAGCCCGGCAGCGCGCACCACCGAGCGCACCAGCCGGTTGGGGGCCAGGCGGCGCGCGTAGGCGAGCGCAAGTCCCAGCGCTACGGTGGCGACAGCCGCCACGGCGGCGACGCCGACGCTGTTGCGCACCGCGCGCCAGAAACCGCCGGCCAGCGCATCGGAGACGTGCGCCGAGGCCTGCAACAGCAGGACGAGGAACGGGGCAATGAACCCCGCGGCCACTGGCAGGAAGCACAGCGCCGCGGCGGCATAGCCGCGCCAGCCCTCGAGGTCGGAAAAAGGGATCGACCGGTAGCGCCCGGTGGTGTGGTGGAACTGGCTCTTGCCCCGTGCAGCCCGCTCCGCCAGCAGCAGCGCCAGCACGAACAGCAGCGCCACCAGTGCGATCTGCGCCGCGCCGGCCAGGTTCGAGCGCTGCAGCCAGGTGGCGTAGATGCTGACCGTCAGCGTCGACACGCCGAGATATTGCACGGCGCCGAGGTCGTTCAGGCACTCCATCAAGGCAAGGGCCACACCGGCGGCCAGCGCGGGCCGCGCCAGCGGCAGCGCCACCGACCAGAACGCGCCCGCCGACGTCCGCCCGAGCGTGCGCGCTACCTCGAGCACGCACACCGACTGCTGCACGAAGCTCGCCCGCGCCGAGAGGTAGACATAAGGGTAGAGCACCAGGGACAGCGTCAAGATCGCCCCGCCGAGGCTGCGCACCTCGGGGAACCAGTAGTCCTGCACGCCGCGCCAGCCAAACAGCGCGCGCAGGCTGCGCTGCACCGGCCCCGAGAAATCGAGCAGCTCCACGTAGCAATAGGCGATGATGTAGGTGGGCATGGCGAGCGGCAGCACCAGCAGGCGGTCGAGCAGGCCGCGGCCGGGGAAACGATACATGGTCGTGAGCCAGGCGGCCCCGGTGCCGATGGCAAGCGTGATGGCGGCAACGCCGGCAAGCAGCAGGGCCGTGTCGGCAAGTGCCGAGGGCAGCACGGTGCGCAGCAGATGCGGCCATACGCTCTCGTGCGCGCTCAAGGAAAGTACGGCAACGGTGCCGAGCGGCAGCATCACGACGGCGCCGACGACGACCGCGAAGAGGGACCAGGCCGGGGAGACGTCCTGCCGCCGCCGCCATGCAGCCAGCCGTGCCGACGCAAGGCGCCATCCTGCCCCGCCCCCGGGAGGCACGGGCGCTCGCGTGCCGTCTTGCGCTAGCTCGGGCATGGCCGCATTGGGAACGCCGAACCGCGCCGACCGTCAAGACCCCGGCCCGCAAATCTTGGCGATTTTCGTCAAGTTTTGCGGGTCCGCGTCTCGGTCCTCTTTCGACGGCGTGCACGCCGCGCGCGCGACAGGGCAGTGCTGCCCCGAAACCAACTCCAGCCAATCGATCGAGTTGCGCGCAACGCCGCGGCAGCGGGTATGCGGTCCGGGCGTAAGGATTGCGCGTGGCTGGATTGCAATGACCAGAGACTCGGTCACACGGCAGATCGGAACGCGACTGCCTTGGCTACTTCATCTCCGATACCTGGGCGGACGGTTCGCATGCGCGCCCACCGAGAAGCATGTCCTGCACCACGGTCACTTTACGAGGTGAGCCCCGCGTTCGTCGGCTTCGAGGCTATGGGGCGGTGCCTCAGTCTGCTCTCGCCCGGCTTCGGGTCGCGGGGCGCTGCTGGCGCGAACTCATGCAGGCTTCACCTCCCCCGCCTGGAGGCCTAGCGCAGCAATCTCTCCCGAGGAGAGTCCCCTGACAACGGACACCTCCCCCTCCTTGGCGTTGGTCTTGGCCAAGTGCTTCGTGGTCGCCTCTATGGCCTTTCCGGCAGCCGCAATCGCGACGTTGAAGTATTTGAACGATGGCGCGCCCAACATCGTGGCGGAGTGGCGCCATGGGGCGTCGTCTGCCTTGGCTTCGGGCTCCGCGGGGACGGCGACTTGGACGACACAGCCAGTTTGGGGTGCTTTATCGATCATGCATGCAAGGTGACACTGTTCGGGCGACCGTTCAACCTCTCATCAAGAACGATCTACGGCTGGCATGCCACAGATTGAGGCACTACCGGGCATGGCGGCGGTCCAGAGCCTGCGTCACAACGGCACGACGCGCTCCTTGGCGAAGGAGATGGTGACGCGGGTGCCGAGCCCCTGCGCGCTCTCGATGGCGAGCGTGGCGCCGTTGGCGGTCGCCAGCGCTCGCGTCAGGGGCAGTCCGATCCCGAGCCCGGACCCATTGTTGGACCCAGGCTGCGCCGGCGCGTCGCCGGCCAATCGCGCCATGCCGGGGCCCATGCCTGGACCGGTGTCGGCAACCGCGATCGTGAGGGGGCCGCCCGCGTCGTGGGCGACGGTGACCATCACTCGGTCGCCGCGGCGCGCATACTTGATGGCATTGGCGAGCAGGTTGAGGAGCATCTGCTTGAGGCTGAGGTCGTCGGCGATGATGCGAGGCAGCCGCGGCGCGAACGTCGTGCCGAGCTCGAGCCCCGCGCGCTCGGCCAGGGGGCGTGCCACCGACAGGCAGCTCTCGACGACGCCGGCCGGGTCGAGCTCGGCGAAGGCGAGCCGCGGCACGCCCGTGCGGGCGGCATCGCCGCGCAGCATGCCGTCGACCACGCCCAGCGCGTGCCGGGCGCTCTCGTAGATGTCGCGCGCGTAGCCGCGATAGCGCGCATTCGCCAGCGGGCCGAAGTGCTCGTCCTTCAGGATCTCGGCGTAAGCGATGACGGCGCTCAGCGGTGTCCTGAGCTCGTGGGCGAGCGTGGCCGACAATGCCACGTCCGGTGGGGTAGCGCCGTTCGCACGCGCAACGGTCGGTTGCAAGATCGCCGCATCAGCGGCGTTCGTCTCGAGCGCACGCACCAAGGTCGCCGTCGCCAGGGCCGACCGCGTTACCTCCACACGGCATTCGAGGGACAGCACACCGCGCGCCGTCCAGAACACCAGCGAGGTCGGCTCGCTTGCGCGGTCGGCATCGGCACCGCCCGACAGCATCGCGCGCAGACGCTGCAGGGCCGGCATGGCGCAATCGATGCCGATCGGCGGGGCGGCCGGGGCGGGGTCGAGACCCCAGGCCTTCCAACCCTCCAGATTGGCGTCGAGCAGCAGTCCGGCAGCGGCATCGATGAGGAAGACCGGCCTTCGAGCGGAGGCCTCCTCTCGGGTCGAGAGGCCGAAGCTCGGATGCTGCAAGGCCGGGGGCATGGCACTGAAAGTGTGAGTGAATCAGCGATTCCAGCCCTACTTATCGTGATCCGCGCCGACCGTCCATCGGCCGGCATCGCTGCCGCCAACTCTCCTGTTTGCAACTTGCGGGTGACGATTGGGCCTCAGCGAGCGCCGCCGGATATGGGCCGGCATTGAGGTGATCGGGGACGGGCCCGACCCTGGCGCTCTCATTGGTCGGATGTGAACGTGCCCCTCTGCCAGCTCTCGGAGACCGGATTGTGCCGAGACTGGTTCTGTTTGTCGGGCAGGTCCGCCGAGATGGAGCGGTAGGCGTCTTGCTGCTGCTGTTGCTGGCGCTGCCGGCTGAGTTGCCGGCGCTGGTGCAGGGAATGCTTGCATCCTGGGATGCCGCCTCGCTGGTGCGTGCCGTTGCTCATGGTGCGCTCCCATTGCAGGTGGACAGATGATAACGCACACGTGGTCAAATGGCTCCGTGCCGGAGCCTCTTTTCTGTGCATACCGCAACATGGCACGGCACGCTTTCGAAGGCGCTGCAACGCCCGTTGAAGATTGAGAGTCGAGTTAAATCAGCTATTTACCCTCCCTGTCGGGCCAATTGCTTGCGCACCAGGGCCAGCGTCTCCTCGATCATCGCCGCGCTGACGTCGAGGTGCGTGCAGGCGCGGACCCGGCCGCCGAGCAGGCTGAGCGATACGCCCTCGAGGCGCAGGCGGCGGACGAGCTCAGCTGCCTGCAGGCCGGCCTCCGCTGGATCGAAGAAGACCAGATTGGTGTCGGGCTCCTCCACCTCGACGCCCAGCATCTGGCGCAGGCCGCGTGCCAGGGCCTTGGCGTTGCGGTGGTCCTCGGCCAGGCGGTCGATGTTGTGGTCGAGGGTATGGAGGCAAGCGGCGGCGCAAATGCCGGCCTGGCGCATGGAGCCGCCCAGCCGCTGCTTCCAGCGCCAAGCCTCGTCGACGAAAGCCGTGCTGCCGGCAAGTACGGCGCCCAAGGGCGCGCCGAGCCCCTTGGTAAAGTCGACCCACACCGAGTCGAAGGCGGCCGCCATCTCTTTCGCCGGGATCCCAGCGGCGACGCAGGCGTTCATGAGGCGCGCGCCGTCCATGTGCGTGACCCATCCCTGGCCACGGGCGACGGCGGCCACCTCGTTCAGCTGCGCCAGCGGCCAGATCGTGCCGCCGCCGATGTTGGCGGTCTGCTCCACCTCGAGCAGGCGCTGCTCGGGCGCATAGCGCGTGCGCGGCCGGATGGCGGCGCGCACGTCGTCGGCGGAAAAGATGCCGCGCGCGCCGGGCAGCGGCAGGATCTGCACGCCGGTGAAGGCGGCATGCGCCCCGCCCTCGCTGGTGAGGATGTGGCTGGTGCGGTGGGCGATAACCTCCTGACCGGCGCGGCAATGCGTCAGGATGGCGATCACGTTGCACATGGTGCCGGAGGGCAGGAACACCGCGGCCTCCTTGCCGAGCAGCGCCGCCATGCGCTCGCACAGCGCCTGCACGGTCGGGTCGGTGCCGGCCTGCTCGTCGCCGACCTCGGCGCGCTGCATGGCCTCGCGCATGGCCGCCGACGGCCGCGTCTGCGTGTCGGAGTAGAGATTGATGCGAACGGCGGGCGCGCCCTCGGGCGGCCGCGCAGGGGCATGGACCATCGGTATTCTCGTGTCGTGCTGCGAAACGGCGCGCACGCTAGCATGCGACCGCGCCGGCGTCGTGTGCCCTCATACCGCCGTCATCGAGGTCGCGCCGACGCCGTCGAGCTCGAAGTCGAGGCGCTCGCCGCGCGCGATGTCGACAGGGCTCATGACGCTGCCCGTGATCACGATCATGCCGGCCGTCATCGCCCGCCCGCGCTCGGCGGCCAGGTTGGCGAGCCAGGCCAGCGCCCCCATGGGATCGTCGGTCTTGCCGGTCGCCTCCTCCTTGCCGTCGCGTGCGAGCCGGCCCTGGATGCCGTCGAGGTCGAGCGCGGCCGCGAGCGGCTTGGAGCGGCCGATGACGATGCCGCCGTTCCAGGCGTTGTCGGCGATCAGGGACATGGCCTTGCTGGTCTTGTAGTCGGCGAAGCGATCCTCGATCAGCTCGAACGCCGCCATGATCTCCGACACGGCTTCACGCACGCTCTCGCGCGTGTAAGGCATCGGCGTCTTCGGCAGGTCCCGGCCGAGCCGCACCGCCAGCTCGCACTCGACCCGGACGTTGACGTAGTCGCTCTTGGCGAGCCGCGCCGGCGAGCGCAGCACGCGGGAGGAGAAGATCATGCCGCTGCACGGATGGTCGATGCCCATCAGCTGCTGCATGACCTTGGTGGTGGTGGCGATCTTCAGGCCGGCGACGGGGCCGAGCTGCGGCTCCCACAGCCGGCACAGTGCCTCCTGGGCGTCGTAAGCTTCCGCCACCGTCTTGGGCGCGATCGCCTCCGGCAGGTTCTCGTAGCGTGCGCGGTTGCGGTGGGCGTCGTGGAGAAAGCGCGCGGCGTTGGCGGCGGAAGACATGCGGGCATCGGTCCTTGGCGTGGGAGCATGCCCACGGGTTTCACGGGCCTGTGGCTCGGCTATGATCGACGCTAACACGGCCGGGGGAAGCGCCGCCAGTCCAAGCGGGGAGGACGCCCATGTTCGAGACCACCATCGCCGGCAGCCTGCCCAAACCAGCCTGGCTCGCCGAGCCCAACACGCTGTGGGCGCCGTGGCGGCTCGAAGGAGCAGCGCTGCAGGAGGCCAAGGGCGACGCCACTCTGCTCGCTCTCAAGGAGCAGGAGGATGCCGGCATCGACATCGTCGGCGACGGCGAGCAGGCGCGCCAGCATTTCGTGCACGGGTTCCTGGAGCACGTCGACGGCATCGACTTCGCGCACAAGGTCGAGATGGGCATCCGCGCCGACCGCTACAAGGCGATGGTGCCGCAGGTTGTGGCCCCCGTTCGCCTCAAGGGCCGCGTGCACGCGTTCGAGGCGCAGCTCGCGCGCCGGCATACCAGCAAGAAGCTCAAGTTCACCCTGCCCGGGCCGATGACGATCGCCGACACCATCGCCGACCGGCACTACGGCGACCGGGCCCGGATGGCCATGGCGCTCGCCGACCTCCTCAACCAGGAGGCGCGCGCGCTCGAGCAGGATGGCGTCGACGTCATCCAGTTCGACGAGCCGGCCTTCAACGTGTTCATGGGCGAAGTGAGCGAATGGGGGATTGCGGCGCTGGAGCGGGCTGCCCGCGGCCTCGCCTGCACCACGGCCGTGCACATCTGCTATGGCTACGGCATCAAGGCCAACGTCGACTGGAAGGCGACGCTGGGGCAGGAGTGGCGCCAGTACGAGGCGATCTTCCCGGCCATCGCCAAGAGCACGATCGACCAGGTCTCGGTCGAGTGCCGCAACTCCAAGGTGCCGATGAGCCTGCTGCCCCTGCTCGAGGGCAAGGATATCCTGGTCGGCGCCATCGATGTGGCCAGCGATGCCGTGGAGACGCCGGAGGAGGTCGCCGCCGTGGTGGCGGAGGCGGTCAGGCACGTGCCCAGGGAGCGCATCCAGCTCTGCACCAACTGCGGCATGGCGCCTATGCGCCGCGACGTCGCCTACGCCAAGCTGGCCGCGCTGGCCAAGGGCGCGGCGCTGGCGCGCCAACGGTTCGCCTGAGCCACCAACAAACGCAACCGCCCGGCCTTGCGGGAGGCCGGGCGGCAATCAATTCGGGCTGGCAGCGGAGGTCGAGCCTTACGCGGCCTTGACCTCGGCCTCCTCGGCCGCCAAGCGCCGGCCCTTGGCGCTCTTGGAGAGCACCTCGGTGATGCGCTGCACGGCACCGCGCTCGTCGAGCTTGTCGACGGCGGCAATTTCGCGCGCCATGCGGTCGAGCGCGGCCTCGTAGAGCTGGCGCTCGGAGTAGGACTGCTCCGGCTGGCTTTCCGACCGATAGAGGTCGCGCACGACCTCGGCGATCGAGATGAGGTCGCCGGAATTGATCTTGGCTTCGTATTCCTGGGCGCGGCGGCTCCACATCGTGCGCTTGATGCGCGCACGGCCCTTGAGCGTCTCCATGGCGCGGCGGACGACACCCTCCTCGGCCAGCTTGCGCATGCCGACGCTCTGCGATTTGCCGGTCGGCACCCGCAGCGTCATCTTGTCCTTCTCGAACGTGATGACGAACAGCTCGAGCGACATGCCGGCAATCTCCTGCTCCTCGATGCCGACGATGCGGCCGACGCCGTGGGCGGGATAGACGATCCACTCGTTGGTCTTGAAGCCGTGCCGCTGGCTGACGGGCTTCTTGTTGGCGGCGGCCGCCTGCTGGCGCGCCAAGGCGGCCTTGTCGGCAACCGCCTTGGGCGTTGCCGGCGCGGTGATCGTCTGCCCGGGCTGCTTGTTCATCGCGGGCATGGCCCTGACGGGAGTGGACGCCGCAGGGCGGCTGGCAGCCCCGAGCGAGGGCGTCATGACGGCGGCCTTGGGGGGCGGCACGGGCAGTCTGGCGCCGGCCTGCGGCGCGGCGGCCTTGGGCACGGCAATCGGCTTGGGCGGAACCTTGCCCAGCACCGGCTTGACGGGAGCGGGCGCCTTCTTGGCCACGACCTTCCTGGCCTGATCGGCCTTGGTCGACGCCGCCTTCGGCGTGCTCTTGGCCTGGACCTTGGCCTGGACCTTGGCTGCAGGCGCCTTGCGCACGGCAGTCTTGGCCGGCGGCACACGGCTGGCCGCTTTGGTCGCGCCGCGCGCCTTCACCTCGGGCCTTCTTGCCGCTTTCTTGCTGGAGGTCATCTTCCGTGCCATGTCCATTCTCTCACTCTCACAAGCGGTTGTATTTCTGTTTTCCGCACGCAATGCTTGCGGAAATCGCAACTTGCCGCGTCAAGGCATATGCTGCCGACGCGTCGCCCTCTCCCTCCGTCTCGGCCGCATTGCCGGTGGCGCCGATGACCGCCACCCCCTTATGATCGCCCTGTAAGGCTTGGCTCTCCGCGCGCAGTATGCTGAGCCCCGGTTGCCATAGGACACCGTTGCGCCGGACTAGTCCGCAGTCACATGCGGGAAAACGTTCCGACTCTGTTCGCGCCGTCACCACCAAATGGACCATAACACAAACTTCACGCATTTTGAAGCGTCTGGACGCCTAAGTTGTGATCTGGGATGCGCTGGATGCTTAAATGCGCGTTATGGGAGGCGCAGCAGTTTGATACAACCTGGGCGCGCAGGAACCCCAACGAGCAAAATGGGTGCGACTAGTCGCCCTCGCCAGGGTCGGATGAGAAATATTTTTTGAATTTCTCTTTCTCATCGCGAAACTCGTCCGCGTTGGCCGGTGCCTCCTTCTTCGAGGTGATGTTCGGCCACTTCTCCGAAAACTGGCGATTGAGCTCCAGCCATTGCTCCAGGCCCGGCTCGGTGTCGGGCTTGATGGCGTCGACGGGGCATTCCGGCTCGCACACCCCGCAATCGATACACTCGTCAGGATGAATGACGAGCATGTTGGCGCCCTCGTAGAAGCAGTCGACCGGACAGACCTCGACGCAATCGGTGAACTTGCACTTGATGCAGTTCTCGTTGACGATATAGGTCATGCGCTCTCAACGCCTTACGGGCCAGAGGGGGCGGAGGTTGGCCGCGGGCCGCTCACGGGTGGTGTTCTGTTGCCACAGGTCGACGGCTGGTGGCAAGCGCGCATGCTGCCGCTGTCGCAGGTGCAGTCACGGCTGGGTGAACTTGGCGATCAGGCGCCTCTCGCGCTTGCTCGGGCGGCCGGTGCCGGGAGCGCGCTGTCCGGTCGCACCCGGTTGGGTCGCGGGCTTGCCCATCGTGGTTGTCAGGACCTCGTAAAGTGAGCGCGCTTCGGCCGGCGGCCCGCGGCGGACGCCAGGTGCCAAAACCTTCAAAACCTGCACATTGCCGCGCAAGGCAACCGTCAGAACGTCGCCCGCGCGCACCGTGTGGCTCGGCTTGGCTGCGCGCACGCGATTGACGCGCACCTTGCCGTGCTGGACCAGATGGGCCGCCAGCGTGCGCGACTTCAGGAGGCGGGCATACCAGAGCCATTTGTCGAGGCGCTGGGCCTCGGCGGTATTGGGCCGCTCCGCGTCCTCGATATCCTCGTCGTCGTTACTGGGCATGGAGGCGGGATCAGTCCTGGCTGCGCTTTTCCAAGGCCGCCTTGAGCGAGCTCAGGGCCGCGAACGGGGAGTCTGGATCAAACGTCCCCCGCTGGGCTGTCGGCGACGCCTGCAGCTGGGCGCGCGGCCGATCATCGCCCCGTTTGTTGGGACGCTGGCGCTGCCCGTCCCGTCGCTGCGGCCGGGCCTGCTGCGCCGGCTGCTTGTCGCCGCGATCGGGCGGCGGCCGGCGCGTGCGGCCCTTGCGCGCGTGCTCCTGGGGGCGTTCGTCGGCCGTCCGCTCGAAGGTCCGCCCGCGCCGCCGCGGCCGCCAGACCTCCTCCCATTTCGCTGCGTCCAGTGCGGCCGCTGACAGTTCGGCCTCGGGTTGGCTTGATGCCGGCGTGGCGGCGGTCTCGGACGCGAGCGACGGTTCGGCCACCGGCACCGCCATCGACGGGCCGGCGACCGCCGGCACATCGGCTGGCGCAGATACGCTCTCCTGGCCTTCGGCAGCAGGCGGCGATTGGGCAGCAGGTGCCTCGGCAGGAGCCTCGCTGGGCGCGACGGCAAGCTGGCGGCGATCCACCCAGAAGCCCAGGGCTTTCAGCACCTGGCCCAGCTCGTCGGCGGAGCAGCCGAGAATCGACATCATGTCCGGCGTGGCCTTGAAGCCGCCGTCACCGGTCGCCCCCTTGGGCGGCATGGCCGGATTGGCCGGATCGGACCGCCAGGCCACGAGCGGGCGGATCAGGTCGGCGAGCCGCTCCAGCATGTCGATGCGCACGGCGCGCGGTCCGCAGACGTGAAACCCGGCCACCCGATAGTAGGCCTCGGGCACGCCGGCACCCACGGGCAGCGACGTGAGCCCCGCGCGCGGCGGCTCGGGCATGGCGGCCAGCTCGAGGCCATGCTTGGGGCCGTGCTTCAGCACCCACAGGATCAGCGCCAATTCCACCGACGCGGGCTTGAGCATGGTCGGGAAGTAGATGTTGAAGGCGCCGAACCGAACGCCGTACTTCCTGAGCTGGGCGCGGGCCGGCTGGTCGAGGGCGCGGATCTCCTCGGCCGCGCTCTCGCGCCGCAGTACGCCGAGGTCCTCGCGCAGTCGGAAGGCGATGCCGCGGGCGAGCCCGGCGATCTCCTCGGCGGTGCCGATCTCCACCAGCGGCTTCAGCCGCTCGCCGATCTGCTCGGCCAGCCAGGCGTTGAGACGCTCCTGCACCTTCTCCTTCTCGGGGCCGGGCAGATGCTCGTCGGCCAGCACGACGATGCTGGGCTTGAGGGCCTCGTCGCCGGCTTCCAGCCGCGCGATCTCCTCCTCCCGCCACAGGATCTGGCCGCGGCGCGACACCTTGAACGCATCGCTCTTGGCGGACGCCACGCGGCGCACGCGCATGGCCAGCTCCTTGACCAACACGTGGGCGGCGGCATTGCGCGTGGCCTTGCCGTGGATGCCCTCGGCATCGGTGGCCGGGAAGAACTGGAAGGCCTGCAGGCGGCCGACGTAGTGCCGCTCGACCTGCACGGCGCCGTCTTCCGCGATCTCCGCGTAGAGCTCGTCCTTCTCCTTCAGCCCCTTCATCAGCGCGCTGGTGCGCCGGTCGACGAAGCGCTGGGTGAGGCGCTCGTGCAGGGCATCCGACAGGCTGTCCTCGATGGCGCGCGTGCGCTCCTGCCAATGGTCGGGATCGGCCAGCCAGTCGTGCCGGTTGGACACGAAGGTCCAGGTGCGGACATGGGCGATGCGGTTGGCGAGCGTGTCGATGTCGCCGTCGGTGCGGTCGGCAAGCGACACTTGGTTGGCAAACCAGTCCTGCGGGATGCGCTCTTCGGGCGCCATCAGGAACTTGTAGAGGGTGGCGATCAGCTCGCAATGGTTCTGCGTCGAGATCTTGCGGTAGTCCGGGATCTGGCACACCTCCCAGAGCCGGCCGACGGCCGCCGGCGAGATCGCGAGAGCCGTAATCTCGCGGTCGTGGCTGGCGTGCTCGAGGGCGGTCACGTCGTCGGCCATGCGGGCGCGCATGAGGCGATGCTCGCGCGGCGACTGGCGCAGGCTGTCGCGCAGCCGGTCGAGCGTGGCGAAATCCAGCTCGCGGCTGCGCCATTGCAGCGACTTCACCGTATCGAAGGTGTGCGTCTCGAGCCGGTCGATCAGATCGGCCGACAGGGCCTCGACGGTGCCGGTGACGCCGAACGTGCCGTCGTTCATGTGGCGGCCGGCGCGGCCGGCGATCTGGCCGAGCTCGCCAGCGGTCAGGTCGCGATTCACCTGACCATCGAACTTGCGGATGCCGGCGAAGGCGACGTGATCGACGTCGAGGTTGAGGCCCATGCCGATGGCATCGGTGGCGACCAGGAAGTCGACGTCGCCCGACTGGTAGAGCCCGACCTGGGCATTGCGCGTGCGCGGGGACAGCGCGCCGAGCACGACCGCGGCACCGCCGCGCTGGCGGCGGATCAGCTCGGCGATGGCGTAGACCTCGGAGGCCGAGAAGGCGACCAGCGCCGTGCGCGGCGGCAACCGGGTGATCTTCTTCTCGCCGGCGTAGGTGAGCTTCGACAGGCGCGGGCGGGAGATGAAATTGGCGCCGGGGATGAGATCGCTGATGGCCTCGCGCATGGTCTGGGCGCCGAGCAGCAGCGTCTCGTGCTTGCCGCGCACGTGCAACATGCGGTCGGTGAAGATGTGTCCCCGCTCCGGGTCGGCGGCAAGCTGCACCTCGTCGATGGCGAGGAAGTCGACGTCGATGTCGCGCGGCATCGCCTCGACCGTGCACACGTAGTAGCGCGGCCGCTCCGGCTTGATCTTCTCCTCGCCGGTGATGAGCGCGACGCGGTTGGCGCCGGCGCGGGCAGCGACCTTGTCGTAGACCTCACGCGCCAGCAGGCGCAGCGGCAGGCCGATGAGCCCCGACTCGTGGCCGAGCATGCGCTCGATGGCAAGGTGCGTCTTGCCCGTGTTGGTCGGCCCGAGCACGGCCGTCACATTGCGGATGCGGTTGGCGAGATCGCTCATTCGCAACTGTCCTCAGGCAAGGTCCCCGCGGAGGCATTGCAGAGTGGTGTGACAAGATCAAGGGGCGGGGCCAAAAAAGCAGAGCAGCCGCGCACGCCGCAGGCGCCTTGCCGGCGCGGTGCGCCCCCGCGACGCCGATCGCGAAAAATCGCTGGTCGATCAATGCAGCAGAGCAATCTGCGGCTTGCCCGGAGAGAAGATGTCCACGCGCTTGGAGATGATGGTAGCGGAGCCGGCCATGGTGGGAATATTGATCTGATAGGGGATGAACACGTTGGCGGCCGGCACCGGCCGCAGCGCCAGCTCGATCTCGTTGTTGGCGGCCATGTACCTGGTCTCGCTGTCGATCTTGTGGCCGGCGATCGGCAGATACTTGACGCGGCAGACGATGGCAACGCCCGGCTGCCCGCTCGGCAGCTGCTCTGCCACCTTGATCTCGCCCTTGGGGCTGAACACCAGATCGAAGCGCTCCTTGCCGTCGAAGATCGGCAGCCGCCGCTCGCAGGGGTTGGTGTTGGAGCCGCGCGAAATAGCCATCACGGCGCTGAGCGGGTCGAGCACGCCCTTGAGGTGCTGCTCGCGCACCGGAATGGTATTCGGCACGACCGTGATCGGCGGCAGGTGCGCGATGTTGTTCACGGCCCCGTCCGAGAAGCCCATCTTCATGGAGCCGGCCTTGAGGCTGCTCTTGAAATCGAACGTGAAGGCTGCCGGTTTCGGCGCCTGGTTGACGATCATGCCGAAGCTGCGCGTCTCGCCGTCCCAGGTGAAGGCACCGAGCAGCACCGACAGGCGGGCGTTGGCAACCAGCGTGTAGCTTTCCTGCTCGGCCTCCGACTTGAACTCGAAGGAGCCGACCGTGAAGCCATTGAAGTTAACGTCGTAGACGGCTCGAACGCTGGCCGGCCAGCCCTCGGCTGCGGCGGGCGCGACGGCCGGGAGGCCGGCGAGCAGGAGAACGAGGGCAAGGGCAGCAAACCTGACGTACTCGAACATGGCGTCGCTTCAAGACCCCCGTGCAACGCAAGACCACTGTTTCCACGGCCAGCCTGCAAGGCTAGCAGGTTTTGCGTCATTTGTGTGTCCCGGCCAACATAGCGCCCAACAGGTAAAAAATCTCATCACACGCGCTCCGCAACGGCACGAGGGGGGAACGCCGGGGCTTGACGTTGGCCGTCCCTCGTATAGAACGGCCGCCGAACGCCGCCGCCGCGATCGGCCGCCGGCGACCAGGAGTTTTTCCATGACACGGCGATGTGAGCTGACGGGCAAGCTGCCCATGTCCGGGCAACTGCGCAGCCATGCCGAGAACAAGACCAAGCGCACGTTCCGGCCGAACCTGTGCGAGGTGACGCTGATCAGCGACGCGCTGCGGCGCAAGGTGCGCCTGCGCATCAGCGCGCACGCCTTGAAGACGGTCGAGCATCGCGGCGGCCTCGACGCCTTTCTGCTCAAGGCGCGCGAGGAGGAGCTGTCGGACCGGTGCCGCAAGCTCAAGCGCGATGTCGTGAAGGCGCGCAGCGAGCCCGCCGCGGCCTAGAGCGAGATCGTTTCAATCCGAAGCGATCCTGCTCTGAGGGCCCTGTCGCTTCCCGAGATCGAGGTCCATGCGCACCTCGGTGCGCTCGGCGCCCCACACCACGCTGGTCTTGGTCTCGGTCGCCTTGAAGCCGGCGCGCTCGTAGAGCCTCAGCGCGTCCGAAAGATCAGAGAAGCTCCAGAGATAGAGGCGCTCGAAGTCGCGCTCGCGGGCGTAGGCCAGCGCCGCCTCGAGCAGGCGCTTGCCGAGACCGGTACCGCGTGCCTCCGGCACCAGCAGGAACCAGCGCAGCTGTCCGACCCGATCGCTGGCATCGACGACGGCGATCGACCCGACGATGCGCTCACCCTCCTCGGCGATCCACAAGCGCCCCGCGCCGGAGATCGCAAACTCGGCCAACGGCTTTGCCACGTAGGGCTCGAAGCTGGCGTCGAGGCCGTACTCGCGCGCGTAGACGATCCCGTGCAGGTGGACGACCATGCCGAGATCGCCGGGCTGAAGCGTGTGGCGGATGCGGACGATGGGTGCAGGCTCGGTCATCTAGCGATCGCGGAGGCACGCCTCGGCTCGTCGAGCAGCGTGAACTGCAGGAACAGCGTGCGCTGCAGAAGGCGGTTGAAATTGTCGTCCGAGATCATCGACACGACCGTTTCACCGGCCGGGCTGCGGTGCACGGCGAGCCCTTCCATGTTGTCGATCTCGAAGCCGGAGTTGGCCTCCACCAGCGTGCTTCCGGTGATGCGGGCGCCCGGCACGAGCTCGGCCGCAGCGATGCGGCGCAAGCGCATCTTGACGCCCTCCGTCACGCGGTAGCGGCGCTCCAGCACCAGCAGGTCGCCGTCGGGCAGGACTGCTGCATCGGTGATGTTGAACCCGTCGATGTCGCTCAGATGGAAACGCTGCGGCTCGCCGCCGACCCAGATCCAGCCGGTGTGATAGCCGCTGCCGCCGGTCAGGCGCTCGGCGAAGGCAACGAGCGAGCCCTTGTGGCGGCCGCCCCTGAGGATGGCGATGGCTTCGAGGCCCTGGTTCTCCATCATGCGCCGGGCATCGGCCGGCATCCGCAGCGAGCCGACGGGCGCGCCGATCTGCCGCTCGCGGACCGGGTAGCGCACGATGCGATGCAGGCGCTCGAAGCTGATCAGCAGCGTGCCGCGCCGCAGGTCACCCTCGAGCAGCGTGAGGCCTTCGGCGTCCTGCTCGCGCTTGCTCCTGAGCGGCCGGCCGCGCGAGTCCCGCAGCGGGCCGAGGCGGGCGCCTTTGAGTCCGATCGGCCGCGTTCCTTCGTAGGCGATGTCGGCGCTGAGCCACGTGCCGACATCTGAAATCGACAAGAGGCCGCGGCCGTCCGACTCCATGAGCAGGCCGGACCAGCCGCCGAAGTTGGGGGACGGGGAGTTGAGGACCAACCCGCCGCGGAACTCGAGCGCGCCGAAGCGCTTCACCTCGGGCCGGCTGCGATCGAAATGCGGGATCGGTCGGGCATTGATCTCGAGGCTTTCCGGCGTCGATGGAGGCTCGGGGCCGTCGTCCGCGGCGAGGGCCCGCAGCGGCGGGACGAGGCCGAGACCCGCGCCGGCCGCCAAACCGGCAAGCACCGCGCGGCGACTTTGGCGGGAGGGCGGGCGCGTTGCACTCATGGTCGATCCCCCGTCGCCCGTGCCGCACGCTCCGGCGGCGATGGCGGCGACTATTGCAGTTTGCGGCGGATGGGCGGCTTGGTCTGGCGCCGGGGCTCCGGGCCGTCCTCCTCGAACAGCTCGACCAGCTTGTCGGTCATGGCGCCGGCGAGCTCGGAAGGATCGGTGATGGTGACGGCGCGGCGGTAGTAGCGGGTCACGTCGTGGCCGATGCCGATGGCGATCAGCTCGACTGGGGACTTGGTCTCGATCTCCTCGATCACCTGGCGCAGGTGGCGCTCCAGGTAGCAGCCGGTGTTCACCGACAAGGTGGAATCGTCGACCGGCGCACCGTCGGAGATCATCATCAGGATGCGGCGGCGCTCGGGGCGCGCTTGCAGACGGCGGTGCGCCCAGGCCAGCGCCTCGCCATCGATGTTCTCCTTCAAGAGGCCCTCGCGCATCATCAGGGCGAGCGAGCGCTTGGCGCGGCGCCAAGGCGCGTCGGCGGGCTTGTAGATGATGTGGCGCAGATCGTTGAGGCGGCCGGGATTGGCCGGCTTGCCGGCGGCCAGCCAGGCTTCGCGCGCCTGGCCGCCTTTCCAGGCCCTGGTGGTGAAGCCCAGGATCTCGACCTTGACGCTGCAGCGCTCGAGCGTGCGCGCCAGGATGTCGGCGCAGCACGCCGCCACCATGATCGGGCGGCCGCGCATGCTGCCGGAGTTGTCCAGCAGCAGCGTCACTACCGTGTCGCGGAAATCGGCATCGCGCTCGTGCTTGAAGGACAGGGCGTGCATCGGATCGATGATGATGCGGGTGAGCCGCGCCGCGTCCAGCGTGCCCTCCTCGAGGTCGAAATCCCAGGCGCGATTCTGCTGCGCCATAAGCTTGCGCTGCAGCCGGTTGGCGAGCCGTGCCACGGCGCCCGATAGGTTGCGCAGCTCCTTGTCCAGGAAGGTGCGCAGCCGCTCCAGCTCGTCGGGCGTGGACAGGCTCTCGGCTTCGATCTCCTCGTCGTGGGTGCGGTTGAAGACCTTGTAGCCGAACGCTTCCGGGTTATCGAGGACGTTGAAGTTGGGCCGCCAGGGCTCGCGCGCGTCGGCCATCTCCTCGCCGTCGGCATCGGCGTCGAACTGGTCGGCGTCGGCATCCTGGGCGCTGTCGCTGGTCTCGCCCTCCTCGCCCTCGCCGCGCTGCTCGTCGCTCGTCTCCTCCTGGCCCTCCTGGCCGTCGGCGTTCTCATCGGCGTTCTGGTCGCCGCTCTCGGGATCCTGCTCGTCGTCCTCGCCCTCCTCGCGCTCGCCGTCGGAGAGCTCCTCGGAAAGGTCGAGGGTCTTGAGCAAGTCGCGCAGCTGCCGCCCGAACGTCTCCTGGTCCTCCGACAGCTTGTCCATGCGCGAGAGCGTGCGCCCGGCCCGCTCCTCGATCCACGGTCGCCACAGGTCGACCATGGCCTTGGCGGTCTCGGGTGGCGCGGCGCCGGTCAGCCGCTCGCGCACGATGAGCGAGAGGGCATCCTCCAGGGGGGCATCGGCGCGCTCGGTGATCTCGGCGTAGCGGCCGTGGCCGTATTGGTCCTCGACGCGAGCCGTCAGGTTGGCCGCCATGCCCGGCATGCGGTTGGCCCCCACCGCCTCCACACGGGCGCGCTCGACCGCCTCGAACACGGCACGGGCCGGACCTGCGCGCGGGGCCAGCCGCGCGTGCAGCTTGATGTCATGGCAGGCGGCGGTGAGCGCCAGGCTGTCGGCCCAGCCGCGGATGACGGAAATCTCCTTGCGCGATGGGACGCGCGAGGGCTCGGGCAGCTGCACCAGCTTGCCGTCGATCTCCGGCTTGCCGGGTGCGTAGCTCACCTGCACCTCGCTGTCGCCGGCGACAGCGCGCACGCACAAGCCGAGTACCCGCTTGAAGGGCTCCGCGGGGGCTTCCTTGCGGTTAGAGTTGGAGCTGGCCGCCATGGGCCGCGGTCCCCCGTTAACTCAGCGCCACGTTGGCGGCACTCTCGGGCAGCTCGGCGCCGAAGCAGCGCTGGTAGAACTCCGCCACCAGCGGACGCTCGAGCTCGTCGCACTTGTTGACGAAGGTGACGCGGAAGGCAAAGCCGATGTCGCCGAAGATCTCCGAATTCTCCGCCCAGGTGAGCACGGTGCGCGGGCTCATCACCGTCGACAGGTCGCCGTTGATGAAGGCCGAGCGCGTCAGGTCGGCCACCCGAACCATGTTGGAGACGATCTTGCGCTTGGCGTCGCTCTTGTTGAAGCTCTTCGCCTTGGCGAGCACGATGCGCGTCTCTTCGTCGTGCGGCAGATAGTTGAGCGTGGCGACGATCGACCAGCGGTCCATCTGACCCTGGTTGATCTGTTGCGTGCCGTGATAGAGGCCGGAGGTGTCGCCGAGGCCGATGGTGTTGGTGGTCGAAAACAGCCGGAAGGCTGGATGCGGGCGGATCACCTTCGACTGGTCGAGGAGGGTGAGCTTGCCCGACACCTCCAGCACGCGCTGGATGACGAACATGACGTCGGGACGCCCGGCGTCATATTCGTCGAAGCAGAGCGCCGTGTTGGACTGCAGGCAGTAGGGGAGGATACCTTCCCTGAACTCCGTGATCTGCTTGCCGTCCTTGAGCACGATCGCGTCCTTGCCGACGAGGTCGATGCGGCTGACGTGGCTGTCGAGGTTGATGCGGATGCACGGCCAGTTCAGCCTGGAGGCGACCTGCTCGATGTGCGTCGATTTTCCGGTGCCGTGGTAGCCTTGGATCATGACGCGGCGGTTGTGCTTGAAGCCGGCCAGGATGGCGAGCGTCACTTCCCGGTTGAAGACGTAGTCGTTGTCCATGTCGGGAACGTGGTCGTCCGCCTTGGAATAGGCGGGCACCTCGAGATCGGTATCGATGCCGAAGAGCTGGCGAACGGACACTTTCATGTCCGGCATGCCGGGAACCCCGGCTTGAGCTTGGGCGGGCATATCGTTTCGTGTCCGGATGTTTTTCCAGGTGCTCGGCACGCATGCGGCACCGGAGGGCTGCCAGAAGGATTGCATCGCAGGCTGGTTCAGACGAGGCCGGCCTGCTTGAGATAGTTATAGGCTTGGATGATTTCGCGCAACTTGTCCTCGGAGCGCTTGTCCCCACCATTGGAGTCGGGGTGGTGGCGTTTGACCAGCTCCTTGAAGCGGGCCTTGATCTCGTGACGCTCGGCGCTGGCGGATAGATTCAGGGCTTCGAGCGACTTCAATTCCAGCGGCCGCAAGGGGCGTCGCTGCTCCGGGCCGGTGCCCGCCGCCTGGTCGGCGCGCCAGCCGAAAAAGCGGTGCGGATCATTGAAACGCGGGCCTAAACCGCCGTCCTGCGACATGCCGTGACGGGTGCCGTGGGCCCAGGAGTTGGCGCCCACCTTCCAGGTCGGCCGATGGCCGATCACGCTGTCCTTCTGGTAGGCCTCGATGGCGGCGTTGCTCATGCCCTCGAAGTAGTTGTAGGACGCGTTGAACTGCCGCACGTGATCGAGGCACAAAAGGTAATAGCGCCCCTCCTGCCCACGCCCCATGGGCGCGCGGTGGTGGCCCGGCGCGGCGCAGCCCTTCCACTGGCAGACCGGACCCTCCTGGCGCGGTAGCCTTTCGTGGTCCGGCTTGACGCGGACGCTGTCGAAGTATTTGGAGTCCAGCTTCATTGTCACCGAGTATGATCACAAGCCACGGCATGCACAAGACGAGCGTTGCGAGCAGTTGCCGACAGTTGCATGCGGGCCATAAGCCAACCTGACACAGCCGACTGAGGGGTGCGTTAATGTCCGTCGAGTCGCAAATGCGCGACAAGCTGCAGGCCGCGTTCGAGCCGACGCGGCTGGATGTGGTGAACGAATCGCATCTGCATGCCGGCCACCGAAGCTCGCCGGGAACGGGCGAGAGTCATTTTCGCGTTCTGATCGTCTCGGCCGCATTCGCGGGCAAGTCGCGGCTGGAGCGGCATCGCCTCGTCAACGCGGCGCTTGCCGCCGAGCTCGAGGGCAAGGTGCATGCCCTGGCGATCGCAGCCCACGCGCCGGGAGAGGCGATTCGATGACGATGGGCGGCGCCACTGCGCCGAGAGCCGAGCCCGCTACCCGCACCGGCCAAATGGGGATCGCGCGATGCGCGTGCAACATTTGCGGCGCGGCACGCGCGTGAAGAGCAGAACTCCCGACGCTCGCCTCGACGACGGAGCGCCGGGATACGCAAGCCCTATCGGCCTCGCGGTCGCTGGCCGGCGATCAGCAGCGCTGGCACTGGCGACGGCAATGCCAATGGCCGCGGTGGCGCCGGCGGCGGCGGTGCGCCCGATTGCAGATCATCATGTCCAAGACATGAACCATGCCTGAATGGCCCGACAGCAAGTTATTGATCACAGTCTCCGAATTGCCGTCCGACCTCGCGGCAACGTAGTCGGCAATTCGAAAGACAGGACCTAGCCCGCCTCCATGGCATCGCTCTCGTGCGTGCTGCGCGCGCGCTTGTCGGCCGGGACGATCGGCTTGACGCGGATGGCGGTGATCTTGTTGCGGTTCTTGCGCAGGATCTCGAAGCGGTAGCCATAGAAGGTGAACGCCTGACCCGGCTCGGGAATGGTCTGGGCCTCGTGGATGACGAGGCCGGCGATGGTCGTGGCCTCCTCGTCGGGCAGGTCCCAGTCCATCTGCCGGTTGAGGTCGCGCACCGCCACCGTGCCGTCGACGTTGACGGAGCCGTCGGCCTGGACACGAACCGCGGCGTCCTGCACGTCGTGCTCGTCGACGATCTGGCCGACGATCTCCTCCAGGATGTCCTCGAGCGTGATCAGGCCCTGCACCTCGCCGTACTCGTCGACGACCAAGGCGAGCTGCACCTTGCGCTTGAGGAAGGCGTTGAGCTGGTCGGTGACGCTGGTGGTGTCGGGCACGAACCATGGGGGCGCGGCGAGGCTCGCCACATCGATCTTGTCCAGGTCCCAGCCGGCGCGGGCGAGCGCCGCCAGCAGGTCCTTGGTGTGCAGCACGCCGACGATGTTCTCGGGCTCGTCCTTCCAGAGCGGGATGCGCGTGAAATGGCTTTTCAGCACCTCGTCGATCACTTTCTGCGGCGGGTCGTCGACGTTGATGGTCTGCATCTTGGTGCGATGGACCATGATGTCGAGCACCTGCAGCTGGCGCAGGTCGAGCACGCCGCCCAGCATCGCCGCATCGTCCTTGGCGACGGCGCCGCCGATGGTCTGCAGCTCGATGGTGCCGCGAATCTCCTCGTGCGCCGCCAGGATATTGGCGTCGTCGTCGAGCTTGGTCGGCGTCAGCTTCAGGATCAGGCGGACAATGTACTGGATGGTGAAGGTCAGGGGGCTCAATACCACGATCATGACGCGCATGATCGGGGCGACGAACAGCGCCACGCGGTCGGCGAACGCCAGCGCATAGGTCTTGGGCAGCGCCGCGGAAAAGACGACGATGAGCAGCGTCATGATCGCCGTTGCATAGGCGACGCCGGCCGGGCCGACCATGAGAACGGCGAGACCCGATGCGAGCGAGGCCGCCAGGATGTCGACCAGCGTGTTGCCGAGCAGAATGGCGCCGATCATCTTCGCCGGCTGCTGCAGCAGCGCGTTGACCAGCCCGGCGCGCCTGTTGCCTTCCTGTTCGAGGGCATGCATGCGCGCCCGCGAGGCGGCGGTCAGCGCCGTCTCGCTGCCGTTGAAAAATGCCGACAGCACCAGCAGCACCACGATGGCTGCAAGGATGACGCTGACTTCGAGGAGACTGACGTCGAGATCCATGGTGCTCTCGTAATTTTTCCGCCCGCCGATTGTAGCGCGGCCAAGGCCCTGTCGCGATGGGTCCGCAATCGGCAACCGGACAGCCCGGGGCCCGGCCGGCGGGGCCACCTCCAAGCCGATCGCCAATCAGCCGATCTGCCGCGAGAGAAACTCCTGCACGGTGCCTGCCTCCACGTCGTGCGTGACGAAGGCCTTGCCGATGCCGCGCACGAGGACCAGCCCGAGCCTGCCCTCGCGCACCTTCTTGTCCTGGCGCATGATGCCGAGCAGGGTGGCGGCGTCGAGCTGATCTGCGCCCGTAATGTCGCCGATGCGCGTCGGCAGGCCGGCCGAGACAAAATGCGCTTCGACGCGGGCGACGCTGTCATTGCCGATCAATCCCTGCTCCTGCGACAGGCGGAAGGCCAGGCAGATGCCGATGGCGACCGCCTCGCCATGCAGCAGCCGGTCGGAGAACCCCGCCCATGCCTCGAGCCCGTGGCCGAAGGTATGGCCAAGGTTGAGCAGCATGCGCTCGGCAGTCTCGGTCTCGTCGCGGGCGATGATGCGGGCCTTGCCCTCCACGGCCGTGGCGATGGCGCGGACGAGAAGGTCGGTGTCCCTGGCGAACAGCGCCGGTGCATTCTCTTCCAGCCAGCCGAAATACTGCGCGTCGCCCAAGAGCCCGTACTTGGCTGCCTCGACGTAGCCTGCCCGGAATTGGCGCGGTGGCAGCGTCGCCAGCGTATCGGTGTCGGCGAGCACCAGGCTCGGCTGGTGGAAACCGCCGACGAGGTTCTTGCCTTGCGGCGTGTTGATGCCGGTCTTGCCGCCGACCGAGGAATCGACCTGGGCCAGCAGCGTCGTCGGCACCTGCACGAAGCGGATGCCGCGCCGGACGATGCTGGCGGCGAAGCCGGTGAGATCGCCGATCACACCGCCGCCGAGCGCGATCACCAGGTCGCGCCGCTCGAGCCCCATGGCCAGCAGGCGCTCGGTGAGGGGTCCCAGGGCGGCAAAGCTCTTTGTGGCCTCGCCGGGCGTGAGCACTTCAGTCCCGGCATGCAGTCCCAGCGCCTTGAGCCCGGCTTCGAGCGTCGCCAGGTGGCGGGCTGCGACGTTGGCGTCGGTGACGATGGCGCATTTCACATTGCCGAGCCGGGCTGTGATCAGTTTGGCCGCTTGCGCCATCAGCCCGGGCCCGATGAGGACGTTATAGGAGCGATCGCGATGGGAGCGGTCGCCGAGCGCCACGGGAATAGTTACCGGCGCGGACCCGGCCCCGTCTTGACGCTCCCCGCTTTGCGAACTCATGGCGTCTCGCCGATCTCGAGCGGCGGCGGCTCTGCGCCGCCATCCGGGTTCTGCAGAAACGCGCAGCGGGCCAGCGCCTCGATGATCTCGGCGATGATGGCGTCGTGCGGCAGGTCCCGGCTTTCGACGGTGACGTCTGCCGTGGAGTAAACGGGGTAGCGCGCCTGCATCAAGCTGCGCATGACGGCTTCGGGATCATCGGTCTCCAAGAGCGGGCGCGTGTTTCGCTTCGATACGCGGCGCAGCAGCAGGGCCAGCTCCGCCTTGAGCCAGATCGACACGCCCGAGCGGCGGATGCTGTCGCGCGTCTCGGCGGTCATGAATGCGCCCCCGCCGGTCGCCAGCACCTGTGGTCCGGCGCCGAGCAGGCGTGCGATCACCTTGCGCTCGCCCTCGCGGAAATAGGGCTCGCCGTGCTCCTTGAAGATGTCCTTGATGGGCTTGCCGGCGGCGAGCTCGATCTCCTCGTCGGCATCGACGAAGGGCAGATCGAGGCGGGCGGCGAGCCGGCGGCCCATCGCCGATTTGCCGCAACCGGGCATGCCGACGAGCACGATCGAGCGCGTGCCGAGGTAGGCGCGGATGGCGCGTACGGCATCGCCCTGCGGCTCCTCCTTTTTGCCTCGCTGGCCGAATCGGATCATGTCTTTCTCGTCCACCGTCGCGACTGCGCCTGCCTTCTGTCTCGGCCTGCGTGGGGTTTGCGCATAAGTTTCAAAGCCTTGGCAGTGCGCGGGAAGGACGGCTGGCGGTTGCGGTCGTATCTGCTGGCTGGGTAGCCGGCGCGCGACATAATGGCGTCACGTTGGGTTCTGAACATAGCCGGCAAGGAGCAGCTTCGCCACATGCCAAGCCTATTCCGGTTTCTCGTCGTCGCGGGGATCGTGGGCGCGGTTGTGTTTGGCGGACTGTATATCATGGCGGTGGTCTTCGAGCCCGTGCCGAAGGAGACATCCACACCGGTGCCGGGCGTCAAGGTGCGCCGCTAGCGACCGGACCCGGACGGGTGCAAAGATCGATGCGTGCTGCTCGACATGCCGGCCTGATCTGCACGGCCCTTCTGGTCCTGACGGCGGCCGCCGGCGCTTCTCGCGACAGGGCGCAGGCCCAGGACACCTGGAACCCCTTCAAGCCGAATAGCGAGCAGCCCGCCCAGCGCCGCTCGAAGGCGAGCGAGGCGGCCCCGCCGGGGCTGCCGGCGCCGCGGCGCGAGGGCGCGGATCCTGCCGGCGTCGAGCCGCCCCCCTGGCAGCGGCCGCGCAGTGCGCCGGTCGAGCGCGGCGAGCTCGAGCCGATCCTGGCACCCGATGCCTCCGGACTGCCGCTCGAGCTCTGGCGCGGCCTCGACCTCAAGGCGCTGGAAGGGCTGCTTGCCGGGCTCGAGTTGCCGCCGCGCTCACCGGCGCTGCATCGGCTGTGGCGGCGCATTCTATTGTCATCGGCGCCGCCGCCGGCCGGCGCGGCCACGGACGATCACTTTACGGCGCTGCGCCTCGAAGCGCTCTACCGGTCCGGCCTGCTCGCCGATATGGCCGCCATCCTGGGCGATGCGGGAGCATCGGGACCCGTTGTCCAGGCGTTGCGGGCCCGGCGGGAGATCGGCCTTGGACAGCGCGAGGAGGGGTGTCGCTCGATCGCGGCTCTGGCTGCGCCGCAATCGGGGCTGCCCGGCCGCCTCAAGGGCGAGACGCAGCTCCTGGCCGGCTATTGCGCCGCCGCCGCCGGCGACACCAGCGGCGCCAGCCTTGCCGCCGATCTTGCACGCGAGGAGGGCGTCGACGCCGAGTTGCCGCTGGCGGTCCTCGGGGGCGTCGCCGCCGGCGCCCAGCCGCGGTTGCAGCTCCCCAAGCGCGTGCTCCTGCTCGACTATCGCTTCCTCGAGCTGCTGGGCCCGGTCAATGCCGCCCAGATCTTCGACAAGGCCGAGCCGGCGCTGCTCGCCGCGCTCGCCGGCGACGCCAACGGCGAGCCCCGGCTGCGCGTGGCGGCGGCCGAGGCCGGGCTTCGCCTCAACGCCTTGGCGCCCGATGTGGTGGCCGACATCTATCGCCGCCAATCCATCTCCGGCGCCGTCGCGGCCGACCCGGCCCAGGCCGTCGACCCGCTGCTACGGCGTGCCATGTACTTCAAGGCAGCCGAGGTGGCCCGCGCTCCGGCGCAGCGCGCGCGCTTCCTGCGCGCGCTGATGGACGATGCGCGCCGGTCCGGTTTCGCGGCGCAGATGGCGCTGGTGGCGGCGCCGCTGCTCGCCGGCCTGCCACCCTCGCCGGAGCTTCAAGGGTTTGCCGAAACCGGGGCGGAGATGGCGCTGGCGGCAGGCGAGTTCGATGTCGGGCGGCGCTGGGCGGAGACGACGGGCGCGTCCCGGCATTGGCTGGCGCTGATCGACCTTGCCGACCCGAGCCGGCGCGGTGCGCGTCCGGCATCTCTGGCGCTGGTAGAGGACCTCGCTTATCGCGGCCGGCTCGGCGCCGAGGCGCTGCACAAGCTCGCGACCGTGCTCGACGCGCTCGACATCGATGTGCCGATCTCGCTGTGGGAGGCGGCGAGCCGCGCGCCTCAACCTACGGGCGGCTACCTGCCGGATACCGGCATCCTGGCCGACCTGGCGCAGTCCGCGCAGCGCAAGGACGCCGGCCGCACGATCCTGCTGGCGCTGCGTGCGCTCGGCGCCAATGGCCCGGAAGGCGCCAACATCCTGGCGCTCGGCGATGCCGTGCGGGCGCTGCGGCGCGTCGGGCTCGAGGCCGATGCGCGCAGGGTGGGGATCGAGGCGCTGGCGCCGGCGTGGCCGCGCAGCACCGCCAATTGACAGGCGCAGCGAACATGACGGCGCCAGCCCAACGACATCACGTGGACGCGTTCCTCGAGATGCTGGCCGCCGAGCGCGGGGCCGCTCTGAACACGCTGCAGTCCTACCGGCGCGATCTCGACGATTTCCTGGCGTTTCTCGACCGCGCCAACAAGGCCTTGCCGGACACGGAAGCGTCCGACGTCAGCGCCTATCTGCGCGCCGCATCGCAAGCCGGGCTGGCGCCTGCATCCCGCGCCCGGCGGTTGTCGGCCATTCGCCAGCTGTGCAAGTTTCTGGTCGGCGAAGGGGTGATGGCGGAGGACCCCGCCATCGGGCTCGCCGGCCCCAAGCAGCCGCGCGCGCTGCCGAAGACGCTCGCCGTCGCCGAGGTCGATCGCCTGATCGAGGCCGCGCGCCGCCGCACCGAGAACACGCGTGGCCGCGAGCGGGTCCGGGCGCTGCGCCTCTACGCCCTGATCGAGACGCTCTACGCCACCGGCCTGCGGGTGACCGAGCTCGTGACCCTGCCGCGGTCGGTGCTCACCGGCGACGGCCGCGTGCTCACCGTCAAGGGCAAGGGCGGGCGCGAGCGGCTGGTGCCCCTCAACCAGGCGGCGCGGGCAGCGCTCGAGCGCTATCTGAGCGTCGGGGTAGGAAACGACGACGTGGCGCCGATGGTGCACACCAGGTGGCTCTTTGCCTCACGCGGCGCGCAGGGCCACCTGACCCGCCACCGGCTGGCGCAGGAACTGAAGGCGCTGGCCGTGGAAGCCGGGCTCGATCCCGATCGGGTCTCGCCGCACGTGCTGCGGCATGCGTTTGCCAGCCACCTGCTCGACCGCGGCGCCGACCTGCGCTCGGTGCAGCAGCTGCTCGGCCATGCCGACATCTCGACCACGCAGATCTATACGCACGTGCTGGAAGAGCGGCTCAAGAAGCTCGTGTTCGAGCACCATCCGCTGGCGGCGCGCAAGGGCGGCAGCGCGTAGTGAACGCAGGAGGGATAGGGCCCGTGCGTCGGGGCGGCAGGAGCCGGCGGCCGCCTTCGACGAATGGCCATCGCCTTCGTAATAATCTATATGCCTGCCATGACCACCATCAGCAGCAGAACGGCGATTGTCCCTGGGGCGGACAATACGGTCTTCATGGCCCGCAGCGGCGAGCTTCAACTCGATGTCCGGATCGACAGCGAGACGGTCTGGCTGACACAGGCGCAGATCGCGGAGCTGTTCGGCGTTCAGGTGCCGGCGATCAATAAGCATCTCGCCAACATCTACGAGGACGGCGAGTTGGAGCGCCGGGCAACTATTTCCAAAATGGAAACAGTTCGCCAGGAGGGGCGCCGTACGGTTCGGCGCAATATCGAGCACTACTCGCTCGATGCCATCATCTCAGTCGGCTATCGCGTCAACTCCAAGATGGCAACGGCCTTCCGGCAGTGGGCCACCCGCGTCATCCGGGAGCGACTGATCGGAGCCCATCGCCAGCGCCAGCTGGACCAAGGTCGCTTGCAGGCCCTGGGCATGCTCGCCTCCCATGTGCTCACCGACGACGAGGCTCACGCACTCCTGAACATCATCGGCCGGTTCTCCAACTCCTGGCAGATGCTGCGGCAGTACGACGAGAACCAGCTCCCCGATCGGCCGGCCACGCCGACAAAACGCATGAAGCGCTTGACGCTCAGGCAGGCGAACGCTGCAATTTCGGCTTTGAAGGCTCGGCTGATGCAGAAGGGCGAGGCCAGCGCGCTGTTCGGCCTCGACCGTGGTGATGGTCTCGCCAGCATTCTCGGCAACATCGAGCAAACGTTCGGCGGCAAGGCTCTCTACCCAAGCGTCGAGGAGCGGGCGGCTGTCCTGCTGTATTTTGTGATCAAGAACCACCCATTCACCGACGGGAACAAACGCATCGGCAGCCTGCTGTTCGTGCACTTCTTGGACAAGAATGATTGCCTGGCCCGGCCCGATGGCAGCCAACGTTTCAACGACAACGCTCTGGTCGCGGTGGCGCTGCTCGTCGCCGAGAGCGATCCCAAACAAAAGGACGTCGTCATACGCCTGATCATAGCGATGCTGTCCTGATCACTACCGCGGTCATCGTAACCATTGCGGCGCGCACCGAATTCTTTGCCATGGCCGGCTGGAATCCGTGCGCCAGCTTGACTCGCGGGCCCTGGCTGGCAAATGTCGCGCGCAATGAGGCCGTTACGGCCGAAGTCCCGCCATGGAGGCAAGCCAAATAGCCCTGATGGACCGCCCCGCCACCGTCCGCACCTACCTCGATTTCGAGAAGCCGATCGCCGAGCTCGAGAGCAGGGTCACCGACCTCAAGGCGCTCGGCGGCGACGACGAGGCCTCGGCGTCGATCAGCGAGGAGGTGACGAAGCTGCAGCAGAAGGCGCACCAGGCGCTGGCCGACACCTACGCCAGGCTCACCCCCTGGCAGAAGACGCAGGTGGCGCGCCACCCGGACCGCCCGCATAGTCTCGACTATGTGAATGCGCTGATCGAGGATTTCACGCCGCTGGCCGGCGACCGCTACTTTGCCGAGGACGCCGCCATCATGGGTGGCATCGGGCGCTTCCGTGGCCGCCCGGCCGTGATCATCGGCCACGAGAAGGGCTCCGACACCGAGGGCCGCATCAGGCACAATTTCGGCATGGCCCGGCCTGAGGGCTACCGCAAGGCCGTGCGCCTGATGGACCTGGCCGACAAGTTCAGCCTGCCGGTGGTGACGCTGATCGATACGGCAGGCGCCTACCCCGGCATCGGCGCGGAGGAGCGTGGCCAGGCCGAGGCCATCGCCCGGTCGACCGACCGCTGCCTGGCGCTCGGCGTGCCGCTGGTGGCCGCCATCATCGGCGAGGGGGGCTCCGGCGGCGCCGTCGCCATCGCCACCGCCAACCGCATCCTGATGCTCGAGCATGCGATCTACACGGTGGCGTCTCCAGAGGCGGCCGCCTCGATCCTGTGGCGCGATTCGGCGCGTGCCATCGATGCCGCGACCAGCATGAAGATCACGGCCCAGGACCTGAAGACGCTCGGCATCATCGACGTCATCATCACGGAGCCCGTCGGGGGTGCGCATCGCGATCCGGGGCTGATGTTCCGGCGGCTGGGAGACGCCGTCGCCAAGGCGCTGGGCGAGTTCTCCGGCATGAGCGCGGAAACCGTTCGCCGGCAGCGCCACGACAAGTTCCTGGAAATCGGCCGCAATCTCTGATTGCGGGTTCCTATCCGCAATGTCGCCCGATTGTCGCCCCGACAGGGCCTTGCTTGGCCGCCAGCTTCCGCACTTTGAGGGCGATCGCCGGGCACGGCCGCGCCCGCAGGGGGTTCCCTAAGCGTTAACGCGATGTTAATCTTTACGAATCATTGGTGATCGCCAGACGCCCTGGGCACATGCGTATGAGTCTGATCATCCTGAGGGACCTTGTCAGAAGCGCCTTGCGCGCGCTGCCGGCGCTGGCTGTGGCCTGCGCGCTGAGCGCTTGCGCCAAGATCGAGGTCGCTCCGCACCTGCGGCCCTTGTCGAAGGACACCATGATGCTCCTCGGCAAGAAGGGCATGGATGCCCAGGCGCCGATCTTCATCCGCATCTTCAAGGAAGAGTCCGAGCTCGAGGTCTGGAAGCAGCGCGACGACGCCCGGTTCTACCATTTCAAGACCTATCCGATCTGCAACTGGTCGGGCGATCTGGGACCCAAGGTGCGGCATGGCGACAAGCAGGCCCCCGAAGGCTTCTACACGGTCACCCGCGAGCAGATGAACCCGGACTCCAAGTTTCATTTGGCGATGAACCTCGGCTACCCCAACGCCTATGACAAGGCGCACCGCCGCACCGGCGAGTTCCTGATGATCCACGGTCAGTGTCGGTCGGCGGGCTGCTACGCCATGACGGATGCGCTGATCGAGGAGATTTACGCCATCGCGCGGGAGTCCTTCCTCGGCGGCCATGACACCTTTCCGGTACATGCCTTCCCCTTCCGCATGAGCGACGAGAACATGGCGCGCCATGCCAGCCACGAAGCCTATCCCTTCTGGCGCACGCTCAAGGAGGGCTATGAGTATTTCGAGCTGACCCGGCAGCTGCCGACGGTCGCCGTCTGCAGCCGCCGCTACATGGTAAACGTGGCGCTCAGGGGCGGCGACCCGCGCCGGCTGGATCCGGAGGCCGCCTGCCCGATGTTCCACAGGCCCAAGCCCGATCCGTTCAGGCCGCGCCCCGGCGAGCAGATGGCCCAGGAACAGCGCATCATCGTGCCCGGACCGAAGATGCGTGCGCTGGCCAGCGCCGAGCCGGACGCGCCCCGCTCGGGCCTCACCAAGAGCAGCAGCACGGCCGGCCGCTTGTTCGGCTACAGCTTCAGCCTGCCCAGTATGAGCTTTGCGCCAGGCAAATAAGCCGCGCCGGGGGCGATAACCAACTGTCCCGAGGCTCCTGTACAGGGGCGCCGAACCGCTCAATCCTGCAAGGAGGTTGCATGCGCGACCGCGGTCGTCGAGCGGCGGAGCTTGCCACGGCGACGGCCGTCATGAAATCGCCCGCGCCAGCGTCGACGTAGGTGGCGCGTGGGGCTGGCGCCGACCGGCGCGGCGGCGGGCGGGACCCCGTGCGGACATGACGGGCGTTGAGACTGGAGCATGCGTCTCGTGTTGCGGAAGAAGTGGGTGAGCGGTGGCAGGGTGGCGGCGACAGCCTCGGCACTCGCCCTTGCCTGGCTCGCGTGCCAGCCGGCGGCGGCGGCAGCCGTCGACCGGGCGGAGGCGGGAGCCCAGACCGCCACGAGCCAGCCGGCCGACCCGCAACGGATCCCCGTCCCCAGCGGCGCCGGCGCCGACCGCGACCGCCGTCTCGCCCAGAAGGGCATGGCGGCGGGAAGCCCGGTGATGATCCGCATCTTCAAGGCCGAGAGTGAGCTCGAGCTGTGGATGCGCCGGGAGGAGCGCTTCGAGCTCTTCGCCACCTATCCGATCTGCTACTGGTCGGGCACGCTCGGCCCCAAGCTGCACGAGGGCGACAAGCAGGCGCCGGAGGGCCTCTACGCGATCGGCATGCGCCAGCTGCACCGGCGCGGGCGCTGGCCGCGCTCCCTCGACCTCGGCTTTCCCAATGCTCTCGACAGGGCGCACGCGCGCACCGGCTCCTACATCCTGGTGCACGGCGGTTGCACGTCGACCGGCTGCTACGCCATGACCAATCCGGTCATCGACGAGATCTTCGGCCTGAGCGAGCAGGCGCTGCGACGGGGCCAGGAGCGCATCCCGGTGCACGTCTTCCCCTTCCGCATGACGCAAGCCAACCTGGCCGCGCACGCCGACAGCGCCTGGCATGGGTTCTGGCTCGGCCTCAAGGATGCCTACGACATCTTCGAGCGCACGCGCGTTCCGCCCAGGATCGACGTCTGCAACAAGCGCTACGTGGTGAGCGAAGCCGGTCCGCTGGGTGGGCCGACCGCGGCGCCCGACGTCGACGGGCAGGAGGATGAAGCTTGCGCGGAGAGCGAGGAGGACGGGCGCATCCCCATCCCTGGCGCCGACGCCGGGGGGGCGAGCATCAAGGCGGTCAGAGCCGCGTCCAAGGCGCGATCGGGCCATCGCGTCCGGCGCAACTCGCGCAAGGCCTACGCGGCGACTAGGCGGGTGCGGTAAGCTGCCGGCATCACGGGTCGAGCGCGGACGGAAGGGCGCATCCATGCCGCCAAGCGGGCGCAGGTACAGGCTGGCAGCCATCACCAAGAACAGGACCAACCCGGCCTACGCGGGAGCGCGGCTGGGCGCGGATCGTGTCGCGGCCCGCTGGGGGTGCACGCTGACCCACTACGTTCCCGAGAAGCCCGACGATGTCGCGGAGCAGCACGCCCTCATCAAGGCGGCGATCGCGGAGCGGCCGGATGCGCTGCTGCTCGTGCCGGCGCACGCCACCGCTCTCAACGATACCCTGCGCCGGGCGCAGGCCGACGGCTTGCCGCTCGTCTGCTTTGTTGGCCGGCCCGACGCCATCGCCTGTGCGACGTTCGTGGGCTCGGACGACCGGGTGCTCGCCCGCGGCATCGCCGAGCATCTGTTCGCCAGCCTCGAGGGCGGCGGCGACATCGTCACGCTCGAGGGTCATCCGAACGCCTTGACTACGGCCGCTCGCACGGCGGGCTTCCGCGACGCCGCCGAGGCGCGGGGAGGCATCCGCATCGCCGGCTCGCGCGTCGGCTACTACCAGCGCGAGGAGGGGCGGACGGCCATGGCCGAGCTGCTCGAGGCCGTGCCTGGCATCGACGGCGTGCTGGCCGCCAACGACTTCATGGCGATCGGGGCCATCGAGGCGATGCGGGAAGCGCGACGCATGCTCCCGATCGTGGGCATCAACGCCACGCCCGAGGGCATCGCGGCGATCAAGGCCGGCGCCATGCTGGCCTCGGCCTCGTTCGACGCCATGAAGATGGCCTGCATCGCCGCCGAGGCCGCCGTCCGCCTGCTCTCCGGCGAGACGATCCCGGGAGAGATCATGCTGCCGGTCGAGGTGGTGGACGCCGCCAATCTGGCTGCCTGGGACTGCCCCTATGCCGAGCGGCCGCTGCCCGAGTGGGGCGCCTTTGTGAGCCGCTGAGCAAGCTTGCGCGGCTGGCGGCCAGTTTTCAGCGCGCGCCCGCGCGCGGGCGGCGATAACGGAATGCCGGGGCTGGCGCGGACGCCTCCTGCATCGCAACCTGTGTGAAGGCGGCATGGCGCGAGGACTTGCCGCAGGCGGGATCGGCTTCGGCAGCGGCGCCGGCGAACGCGAAGGCCTGGCAGCGGCAGCCGCCCCAGTCGACCTCGCGCAGCTCGCAGGAGCGGCAGGGCTCGCGCATCCAGGCGATGCCGCGGAAGGCATTGAAGGCCTGCGAGCCACGCCAGATGTCGCCGAGGCGCTTGCCGCGCACGTTGTCGAAGTCGAGGCCCGGGATGGTCTCAGCCGCATGGCAGGGCAGCACCTTGCCCCACGGCGTGATGGTGATGATGCCGCGCCCCCAGCCGCCCATGCAGGGCTTGGGCCGGCTGGCGTAGTAGTCGGGCACGACGAAGTCGATGACGAGAAAGCCCTTCAAGCGCTCGCGCGCCCGCTCCACCAGCTCGGCCGATCGCAGCACCTGCTCGCGCGTCGGCATCAGCGCGGCGCGGTTGGCCAGCGCCCAGCCGTAGTACTGCACGTGCGCCACCTCGAGGCGGTGGGCGCCGAGGCTGACCGCCAGCTCGATGATGGCGGGAAGGCTGGCGATGTTCTGGCGATGGATGGGAGCGTTGACTGTGAGCGGCAGGCCCAGCGCCCGCGCCCAACTGGCGGCCTCCAGCTTGCGCGCGTGCCCGCCGCGATAGTGCGCGATGCGGTCGGCGTTGGCGGGATCGGCGTCCTGGAGCGAGATCTGTACGTGGTCGAGGCCGCAGGCCGCGAGTTTCTCCAGGCGCTCGCGCGTGAGCAGGACGGCGGCGGTGATCAGGTTGGAATAGAGCCCGACCTTGGCGGCCTGCGCGACGATCTCCTCCAGGTCGCGCCGCACAGTGGGCTCGCCGCCGGAGAGATGCAGTTGTAGGACGCCGAGCTCGGCCGCCTGCGCCAGCACGTCGAGCCACGCCTCGGTCGGGAGCTCGCTACCAACGCGTTCGAGCTCCAGCGGGTTCGAGCAATAGGGGCACTGCAGGGGGCAGCGGTGGGTCAGCTCGGCCAGCAGGCCGATCGGCGCCGGCACGCGGGCGCCGGCTTCCGCGTTGGCGGCTGCAGCGGTCCCGCTCATGCCGTCACCACGCCCTTGTCGGCGAGATCCTGCAGCATGACCGTGGTGTCGGCCAGAATGTCCTCCTGCGGCGCGTCGTAGGCCTGAGCCAGCTCGGCGGCGATGGTCGCGACGCTGCGGCTGCCGTCGCACAGCTGCAGTACGGCCACGGCGATCGCATCCGGTGTGAAGACGCGCTCGGGCGCCAGGATGATCCAGCGGTCGCGGGTCGCGTCGTGGCGCAGCTTGACGTGCGGTGGGAGCACCGGTTTCGAGGCCGGACCGATGATGGTGCGGCGAGGCTGGTTCGCATCGCTCATGTGGGCCCCGGGCGGAAGGCGCCGGGCGGGACCAGGCCTGGGGTGACGTAGGCGTGGTGCAGAGCGTCGAGCTGCGCCCACAGCACATTGCACTTGAAGCGCACGGCATCGACCACCGCGGCCTGCTCCTGCGGCGTGGCGGCGTTCTGCTTGACGTAGTCGAGGGCGAAATCGGCGTCGCGGTTGGCCTGGTCGAGGCGGCGCTGGAAGTACTGCATCGCGTGCTCGCCGATGAAGTCGTAGCCTTCCAGCATGCCGGCAATGCGCTCGCGGTGGATGGTCGGCGCGAACAGCTCGGTGAGCGAGGACGCCACCGCCTCCAGCAGCGTGCGCTCGCGCACGAAATTGACGTAGGCCTCGACGGCGAAGCGGGTGGCCGGCAGCGCGCCGTGCATGGAGACGACGTAGGCGCGCTCGAGGCCCAGCGCGTCGGTCAGCACCAGCCAGCGCTCGATGCCGCCTTCCATCCCTTCTGCCCCGTCATGATCCAAGATTCGGCGCACCCACTCCCGACGCAGCTCGCGGTCGTGCACGCGGGCGATCAGGGCGGCATCCTTGCGCGGCACGCCGGCCTGGTAGCAGTAGCGGTTGAGCGCCCAGGCCTGCACCTGGCCCTTGTCGAGCTTGCCGCCGTGCAGCAGGCGATGGAAGGGGTGCTTGTCGTGATAGCGCTCGGCGCCGACGGCGCGGATGGCCGCTTCCAGCTCGGCCGGCGTCATCAGGCGGGGCTCGGCGCTCACAGCGCGATCTCCATGCCGTCGAAGGCGACCTCCCAGCCGCCGCGCTCGACGCGCGCGCGTTCGGGGCCGTCCTCGCGCAGGGCGGGGTTGGAGTTATTGAGGTGCACGTAGATGCGCCGCTGCACGCCCAACGCCGCAAAGGCGGCCATCGATCCGTTCGCCCCCGCCATCGGCATGTGGCCCATGCGAGCGCCGGTCTTGTCCGACAGGCCCTGCGCGATCATCTCGTCGTCAGTGTAGAGCGTGCCGTCGAACAGGACCAGCGCCGCCCCGCGTAGCCTTGCGGCGAGCCCTGCGTCGAGGGCCGCGCAGCCCGGAACGTAGAAGAACGCCGACCCGCCCGTGGCGTCGCTCACCTTCAACCCCAGCGTGTCGCCGGCCTGCGTGCCGAGCGACGGGCCGGCCGCCGCGTCCTCCATGTAGAGCGCGACCTTGCCGGGGACGGCGAACGCCTCGATCCTGAGGCCGGCCACCACCTCGGCGCCCTCACCGAGCGGGAGAGGCATGCGCCGGACGCGGCGCGCGTCGAGCACGTCGAAGATCGGGTTGGCCGCCAACACGGCGAGCACGCGGTCCGATGCATAAAGGTCGAAGCGCAGGCCCTCACGCAGGCTCAGCAGTCCCGCGACGTGGTCGACGTCGGCATTGGTGAGCACCACTGCCGCAATCGGGCTGCTTCGTGGGCCTTCGTCCTTGCGTGGAGCCAGCTCGGGCGTGGCCTCGATCTGCTGGCGCAGATCCGGCGAGGAGTTGAGCAGCACCCAGCGCCGGCCATCCGGGCTCACCGCCAGCGAGGACTGCGTGCGGGCAACGAGCCCTGGCTTGCCGGCTCGCACGTCGGCGCAGTTGCGGCAGTTGCAGTTGGCCTGCGGCAAGCCGCCGCCCGCGGCCGAGCCCAGCACTCTAATGATCATCGGGGAACACCCAGGCCGACGCCCGACCCCCAAACAGCGACGGCGGCCGAGGCATCGACCGCCGTTCGCCTGCTTGCGAGCTTTGCAGCGATCAGGTGCGGTCGAGCTCGGCCGAGGCGTAGCTCGTCACCTCGAGCCCGATTTCCTGCTCCGTCACTTCCGGCTTGCGCCACACAAGTTTCATGCGACGGCCTCTTGCTTGCGCTTCCGGCACAACCGCCGAGCGCGTGTCTCGTTCCTTGCAACAGTGCAGCGCAGCACGAGCGGCGTCAAGGCCGCCAGGGCCCACAGCGCTAGTGGTCGTTGCACACGGCAACGATTTTGACGGAGGCGGACCGGAGGGCTAGAAGTTGGGCAAGAACCACATCGGAAACGCCAACGAGGGCGCCGCAGCAGGCGCCGCAACAAGGGTCGGCGCCCATGTTCGCAAAGCCCGAGGTGCTGCACGAGCGCCGGCCGGACGGCTCGTTCGTCCTGCGCTCGGCGCGTGCGCTCGGGCCCGTGCCGCGCTCGCTCGGCGTGCTGCTCGAGCGCTGGGCGGCATCGGCGCCCTCCCGGGTGTTCCTGGCCGAGCGCGAGGCCGGCGGGGGATGGCGGCGCATCAGCTACGAGGAGACGGCGCGGGCGGCCAATGCGATCGGCCAGTCGCTGCTCGACCGCGGCCTCTCGCCCGAGCGGCCGGCCATGATCCTGGCCGAGAACGGCATCGACCACGCGCTCATGGCACTGGGCGCCATGCATGTGGGCGTGCCGGTCGTGCCGGTGTCGACGGCCTACGCGCGGCTGAGCCAGGATTTCGCCAGGCTCAGATACATCTTCGAGCTGGTCGAGCCGGGACTCATCTACCTCGACGAAGCCGACCGCTACGCCAAGGCGCTGGACGCAATCGGCGCCACCGGGGTCGAGGTGGCGGCCAGCCGCGGCAGCCTCGGCGCCACGAGGGTGACGCCGTTCTCGACGCTTACGGAGGTCAGGCCGACGCCCGCAGTCGACGCGGCATTCGCCCGCGTGGGCCCCGACACGGTGGCCAAGATCCTGTTCACGTCGGGCTCGACCGGCCAGCCCAAGGGCGTGATCAATACCCAGCGCATGCTCTGCTCCAACCAGGAGAGCATCGTTGCCGCCTGGCCGTTCCTGACGCGCGAGCCGCCGGTGATCGTCGACTGGCTGCCGTGGAACCACACCTTCGGCGGCAACCACAACTTCAATATGATGCTGCGCAACGGCGGCACGCTTTACATCGACGAGGGCAAGCCGGTGCCGGCGCTGATCGGGCGCAGCGTCGCCAACCTGCGCGAGGTGGCGCAGACGGTGCACTTCAACGTGCCGCGCGGCTATGCGGCGCTGCTCGACTACCTCGAGACCGACGAGGCGCTACAGCGCAGCTTCTTTGGGCGGCTCGACATGCTGTTCTATGCCGCCGCCGCCCTGCCGCAGAGCCTGTGGGACCGGCTGGAGAGGCTCGGGGCCAAGGTGCGCGGGCGCAAGGTGCCGTTCGTGGCCTCGTGGGGGCTGACGGAGACGTCGCCGCTGGTGACGGTGGTGCACTTCCCGATCGATCGGCCGGGCAACATCGGCGTGCCGGCACCCGGTACCGAGGTTCGGCTGGTGCCCGACGGCGACAAGCTCGAGATCAGGGTCAAGGGCCTTAACGTCACCCCTGGCTATTTCAAGGCGCCGGAGCTCACCGCCAAGGCCTTCGATGAGGAGGGCTGGCTCAGGACCGGCGATGCCGTGCGCTTCGCCGATCCGGCGAGCCCCGCCGCCGGCCTCGTCTTCGACGGGCGCACGGCGGAGAGCTTCAAGCTTCTGTCGGGCACCTGGGTCAACGTCGGCATGCTGCGCCCGGCGGTGATCGGCGCCGGTGCGCCGGTGATCGAGGACGCCGTGGTCACCGGCCACGACCGCGACGAGATCGGCCTCTTGATCTTCCCGAGCCTCGCGGGCTTGCGCGGCCTGTGCCCAAAGCTCGGGCCCGAAGCAACGCTCGCCGACATGGTTGGCAACCCGGCCGTGCGGGCCGTGCTCTCCCAGGGGCTGGCGCGCCACAACGCAGCGGCGCAGGGCAGCTCGATGCGCATCTCGCGCTGCCTCATCCTGACCGAGCCGCCCTCGATCGACGCCAACGAGATCACCGACAAGGGCTACCTCAACCAGCGGGCAGTGTTGGCCAAGCGCGCGGCCCTGGTCGAGCGGCTGCATGCCGAGCCGGCGGGGCCCGAGGTTATCGTGGTTGCTTGATATCTCTGGGGCATCGGCCACTGCCGCGGCGTTATCTGTCTAAGTCTATGATTATGCTACGTTTGCTACAGTCCACTCCGAATTCACGCCAACTGTAGCAATGTCAGGAAAATCAAAGCGTTATATGTCTTCCGCCCCACCGCCAAGCTGTCACAGGCTATGTTCGTATAACCTATTGATATTATTGGATTTGCTACAGTGAGCTTGCTAATCCACACAGAGTGTAGCAATATGAGCAAAATCATAGAGTTACGGAATCATGCAGCTAACCGAGCTTACGGCAGATCAGCGCCGACAGCTGATCGACGCACAGCAAGCCTTCAGGGCGTGGCGCGCCGCCGACCGAGAGTTCCGCCACAGCTATCGTGGCGAGATGCACTGGCGCAGGGTGGATGGTCGGGAATACCTGTCGCGCAAGTACCACAAAGTTTGGGAGCAGCTGGGCCGACGCTCCCCCGAGACCGAGAAAATCAAAGAAGACTATACCACCCAGCGGACGGCACTTCGGTCGCGTCTCACCAGGCTGGGCAAACGGCTCGACGACATGGCGGCGCTGAACAAGGCCATGGGCTTGGGACGTGTCCCCACCATCGCGGCTCGCGTGTTGCGGAAGTTGGATGAACGGGGCTTACTTGGGACGCATGTTTTCGTGGCTGGCACCCATGCACTCTACGCCTATGAGGCGCGCTCAGGGATACTGTTCAGCGGCGAGCTTACCGCGACCACGGACATCGACTTTCTTTGGGATGCCCGCCAGCGCTTCACGTTCTTGATGCAAGACATCAATCAGCGCAGCGTGATTGGCCTGCTGCAACAGGTGGACGACACCTTTAGACGCACGGCAACCTATCGCGCGGAAAACGCGGACCCCTATCTGGTGGAAGTGATACGGCCTCTGCGCAAGAATGAGGTGATGAGACCAGAACTGAAGATGTCCGAGGCCGAAGGCGATCTGGAACCGGCGAGCATCGAGGGTCTACAATGGCTACTCAACGCACCGAAATTCGAAGAGGTAGCAATTGCGGAGGACGGCAGGCCTATATTGGTAAGCTGCGTTGATCCCCGCGCCTTCGCGTTGCACAAGTTGTGGTTGTCCAAGAGAGAAAGTCGGGCGGGTCTGAAGCGCAGGCGAGATGAACTGCAGGCGCGGGCGGTCGCGGCCGTAGCAACGCAGTACATGGGGCTCAAATTCGAGCGGCGAGAGCTCACCGGTCTGTCGAAGGAGCTGGCCGAAGGAATTAGGGAGTTCTCCAAGACCAAGCTCGAGACCTGATCATGGACGACACAACCCACGCCCAGACCATCACCTACAACGACGCCTGGCTGCTCGGCGGCGTGCGCACGCCGTTCGCCGATTTCAACGGCACCTTGCGCGACGTCTCCGCCACCGACCTCGGCATCAAGGCGGCGCGCGAGGCGCTCGAGGCCACCGCCGTGAGCCCCGACAAGATCGACGCCGTGGTGGCGGCCTCGGTGGCGCAGACGAGCTTCGACGCCTTCTTCCTTCCCCGCCACATCGGGCTCTATGCGGGCGTGCCCATCGGCGTGCCGGCGCTGCTGGTGCAGCGGCTGTGCACCTCGGGCTTCGAGGCCATCCTGCAGGCCGCTGACCAGTTGGCGCTGGGCAAATCGAAGGCGGTGCTGTGCGTTGGCACCGAGTCCATGTCGCGCAATCCGATCGCCTCCTACAGCCACCGCGGCGGCTTCAAGATGGGGCAGGTCGAGTTCAAGGACTTCCTGTGGGAGGCGACGCTCGACACGGCGCCGAAGTCGCGCATGGGCGACACCGCCGAGGAGCTGGCCAGGCGCTACCAGATTACCCGCGAGGACACCGACGCCTTCGCGGCGACGAGCTTCGAGCGGGCGCTCAGCGCGCGCGAGCAGGGCTTCTTTGCGGGCGAGATCGTCCCCCTCACGGCCGAGACCTTCGCGCGTGAGGGCTACCAGGCGCGCCAGATCCGCCTGCCGCGCCAGGTCGACGCGCTTGCAAGCGACGAGCATCCGCGCCCGACCAGCCTGGAGGCGCTGCAAAGTCTCAAGCCGGCGTTCAAGGGCGTGCAGACCGGCGGCAACAGCTCGGCCATCGTCGACGGCGCCGCCGCGGTCGTGGTTGCCAACGGCAATTGTTTCACGTGGAACAATTCAACCAAGCCGCTCGCCCGTATCGTTGCCGGCGCGACCGTGGGGGTGCCGCCGGAGATCATGGGGATCGGCCCGGTGCCGGCGATCCGGGCGGTGCTGGCGCAAGCCCGCCTGAAGCTCACCGACATCGACCGCCTCGAGATCAACGAGGCGTTCGGAGCCCAGTATATCGCCGTCGAGCGCGAGCTGGGGCTCGATCGCGCCAAGGTCAACGTCAACGGCGGCGCCATCGCCATCGGCCATCCGCTCGGCGCCACCGGCGTGCGCTGCACCCTCACCCTGGCGCGCGAGCTCAAGCGCAGCAAAGGCCGCTACGGCATCGCCACGGCCTGCGCCGGCGGCGGGCAGGGCGTTGCCATCCTGATCGAGAACCCGGAAGCCGCATAAGCAGAGCGAGAGCATGCTGACCAACACCAGGTTGATCCGTGTCCAGTGGGGCGACTGCGACCCGGCGGGCATCGTCTTCTATCCGCGCTACTTCGAGTGGTTCGACGCCGGCACGATCCTGCTGTTTGAGAAGGCCACCGGGCTCACCAAGATCAAGATGCTCGAGAAATACGGCGGCGCCGGCCTGGCCCTGATCGAGGCCAGCGCCAAGTTCTCGGTGCCCTCCCAATACGGCGACGACATTGAAATCGAGACCAGCGTCGAGGAGTTCGGCCGCTCGAGCTTCTCCATGCAGCACCGGGTGACGAAAGCCGGCGTCGTTGCCCTCGAGGGCTTCGAGCGCCGCGTGTGGACCGTGCGCGATCCGGGCGACCAGAGCCGTCTGCGCTCGGCGCCCATTCCCGCCGCGGTGCTGGCGGGCTTCAAGGGGCGCTGAGACGCGGCCATTCTGCCGGTCAGCGCGAGATAGTTGGAAGTCCATCGATTGCATGCGATAGTCGCCGGCGCAGGGCGAAGAAGGCGTCCCAACTGTCGGGTTGCCCACCCTTGCCGCGGTCGAGCGGGATGGAACATGGTGGCGCCGATGGGCACCACCGGGCGAAGCGCAAACAATCGATCGAACCGAACTGCAAGGAGGAGGACACCTATGGACAGGCGGTCAATTCTCAAGGGCGCCGCGGCGCTGGCATTGCTGGCAATGCCGGGCACCGTACTGGCGCAAGGCACCATCAAGATCGGCGTGATCATGCCCTATTCCGGCCAGTTCGCCGACCTTGCCACCCAGATGGACAACGGCATCAAGCTCTACATGAAGCAGAAGGGCGACACCGTCGCCGGCAAGAAGATCGAGATCATCCGCAAGGACAGCGGCGGTGTGGCGCCCGATGTCGCGACCCGGCTGGCCCAGGAACTCGTCACTCGCGACAACGTCGATATCCTGGCGGGCAATCTCCTCTCGCCGAACGCGATCGCGATCTCCAAGGTGTCGGTCGAGGCGAAGAAATTCATGGTGATCATGAATGCGGCGACCACGGTGATCATCACCATGTCGCCTTATTCCGTGCGCACCTCCATGACGTTGCCGTCGGTCGGCGCCACCGCCGGGGCCTGGGCCTACAAGAGCGGCGTCCGCAAGGCCTACACGATGGTCTCCGACTTCGCGCCCGGCAAGGACGCCGAGGTCTCCTTCACCGAAGCGTTCACGAAAGCGGGCGGCCAGATCGTAGGCTCGGTGCGCATGCCGGTCGCCAACCCGGACTTCTCCGCCTTCGTGCAGCGCGCCAAGGACCTCAGCCCGGAGTCGATCTTCATCTTCGTCCCGGCCGGCGCGCAACCGGCAGCCCTCGGCAAGGCGTTCGCCGAGCGCGGCATCGATGCCAAGAAGATCAAGATCATTGGCACGGGCGAGGTCGGGGACGAGAAATCGCTGCAAGGCATGGGCGATGCCGGCCTCGGCATCATCACCGTCTGGCACTATGACTTCAACGACGACAACAAGCTCAACAAGGAGTTCGTGGCGGCCTACAACGCCGAGTTCAAGCGCAATCCCGACTTCGGCTCCGTCGGCGGCTACGACGGCATGCACGTCATCTACGAAGCCTTGAAGAAGGCCGGCGGCAATACCGACGGGGCCGTTCTGGCCAAGGCCGCTGCCGGGTTGAAAATCGACAGCCCGCGCGGGACCCTCCAAATCGATGCCGAGACCCGCGACGTCGTCCAGACCATCTCCATTCGCGAGGTGCGAAAGGTCGGCGACGCTCTGCGCAATGTCGTGATCGACAAGGTGGAGAACGTCAAGGATCCGGGCTCGGCGGGCAAGAAGTAAGGAGCCGTTGCGCTCACGATCGGCAACAGGGGCGGCCCCGTGGCGCTCGGACCAGTCTTCGGCGTCCTGTTTGACGGCTGCGCTTACGGGATGCTGCTGTTCTTGTTGTCGGTCGGCTTGTCGGTGACGCTGGGGATGATGAATTTCGTCAACCTGGCGCACTGCGCCTTCGCCATGCTTGGCGGCTACGTCACGGTCACCCTGACCATGGCCTACGGCTGGCCGTTCCTGGCGACCCTGCCGGCGGCGTTCCTTGCGGCGGCCGTGGCCAGTGTCGCCCTGGAGCGCACGCTCTACCGCCGCCTCTACCGCGCCGGCGAGCTCGACCAGGTGCTCTTGACCATCGGGCTCGCCTTCATGTCGGTGGGGGCTGCCGCCTACTTCTTCGGCACCGTCCAGCAGCCCGTGCAGACGCCCTCCTACCTGCGCGGCTCGTTCAGCGTGCTGGGCGTCAGCATCGGCGCCTATCGCCTCTTTCTGGTTGGTGTCGGCCTGGCGGTCACGCTCCTGCTCGTGCTCGCGCTCGAGTACACGCGCTTTGGCGCCCAGGTGCGCGCCGCCGTCGACAATCAGCGCATGGCGCGCGGCCTCGGCATCAACGTCGACAGCGCGTTCGCCGCCACCTTCGCGCTGGGCAGCGGGCTGGCCGGTCTCGGCGGGGCGCTGGCCATCGAGATCGTCGGCCTCGACCCGGGATTTGCCTTCCACTTCCTAGTCTATGTCCTGATCGTCGTGTCGGTCGGCGGGCTCGGCTCCATTGCCGGATCGTTCGCCGCCGCGATGGTGATCGGCATCAGCGACATCGCGGGCAAGTACTACGTCCCGCAGATCGGCTCGTTTCTCATCTACTTGGTGATGGTCGTCATCTTGATGTGGCGCCCGGCCGGCCTGTTCGGGAGGCGCTGAGCCATGGCCGCCGCGTCGGGCGCAGCCACCACGCCGGGCCTCTATCTGCAGGCGCAGACGCGCTGGCATCCAATCGAGTTCGCGTTCTGGGCCGCGACGCTGGCCCCCTTCCTGCTGTTCCCGAACCACCTTGCTCTGGCGAGCCAGATCGCCATCACCGGGCTGTTCGCGCTGTCGCTCGACCTTATCCTCGGCTACGCCGGCATCGTTTCGCTCGGCCACGCCGCCTTCTTCGGGCTCGGCGCCTACACGGCCGGCATCATCACCAAGTACGGCTGGGGCGAGCCGCTCGTCGGCCTGCTGGTCGGGCCGGCGGTGGCGGGCCTGGCCGGATACGCCACGAGCTTCATCATTGCCCGCTTCCGCCATCTCACTTTGATCATGATCACGCTCGGGCTCGGCTTCCTCCTGCACGAGGCGGCCAACAGCGCCGAGTGGCTGACGGGCGGGTCGGACGGGCTGCAGGGGATGCGCATAGGCCCGCTGCTGGGCCTTTTTCGCTTCGACCTCTACGGCTACACGGCCTACGCCTATTCGCTCGTCGTGCTGTTCGTGGTGTTCCTGGCAGCGCGGCGGCTGATCAATTCGCCGTTCGGCCTCTCCCTGCGCGGCATTCGCGAGAACGCCCTGCGCATGCCGGCCATCGGCGCGCCGAGCCGCTCGCATATCCGCAAGATCTACACGATCTCGGCGGTGATCGCCGGCATGGCCGGCGCCCTGCTGGCGCAGACCACCAGCACCGTCTCGCTTGGCGTGCTCGAGTTCCAGCGCTCGGCGGAGATCCTCATCATCCTGGTGCTGGGCGGCGCCGGCCGGCTCTACGGCGGCCTCGTCGGCGCCATCGTCTTCATGGTCGCGCGCGATCAGTTCTCGGGGATCGCGCCGCAATACTGGTACTTCTGGATCGGCGCGCTGCTGGTGACGGTGGTGATGCTGCTGCCCAACGGCATTCTCGGCGGCCTGGCGCAGCTTTACGCGCGCTGGCAGGGCAAGTCGTCGTGAGCACGCCGGCATTGTCCACGCACGGGCTCGAAAAGAGCTTCGGCTCGCTGGTGGTGGCGAGCGACGTCAACCTGGCCATCCCGCTGGGCGCGCGTTACGCGCTGATCGGGCCCAACGGCGCCGGCAAGACCACGCTGATCAACCTGATGACCGGCATGCTGCGCCCCGACGCTGGAAAAATCCGCCTCGGCGAAACCGACATCACGGCCTTCAGTCCTGGCGATCGCGTCAAGCGCGGACTGGTGCGCACCTTCCAGATCAACCAGCTGTTCCCCCATCTCAACGCGCTCGAGGCGGTGACGCTCGCCGTGTGCGAGCGGCGTGGGGTGGCTGGAAAGTTCTGGAGGCCGCTGCCGGCCTACGCCGAGGCGGTGGACGAGGCCTACGCCATTCTCGGCTCGCTCATGCTCGCTCCCGATTGCTACCGCCTTACCCGGGAGCTAGCCTACGGGCAGCAGCGGTTGCTCGAGATCGCGCTGGCGCTGGCAACACGGCCGAAGGTGCTGCTGCTCGACGAGCCGGCCGCCGGCGTGCCGCGCGAGGAGAGCGCGGAGCTGTTCACCGCCATCGCCGGCCTGTCGCAGGACATGACCATCCTCTTTATCGAGCACGACATGGATCTGGTGTTCCGCTTTGCCAGCCGCATCATCGTCATGGTCGGCGGCAGCGTGCTGGTCGAGGGCACGCCGCAGGAGATCGCCGCCGACGCGCGCGTGCGCGAGGTCTACCTCGGCGGAGAGGCGCCATGAGCGGCACTCTCCTTTCGGTCGAGCACATGCGCGCCGGCTACGGCGAGGCCGTGGTGCTCGACGACATCTCCCTCTCCGTCCCCGAGCACGGCAGTCTCGCCGTGCTCGGCCGCAACGGTGTCGGCAAATCGACGCTGCTGCTGTCGATCATGGGCTATACCGAGGTGAGCCGCGGCCAGGTCCTGTGGCGTGGCGCCGACGTCACCGCCATGCAGCCGCACCGCCGTGCGCGCGCCGGCCTCGGCTGGGTTGCGCAGGAGCGCGAGATTTTCCCGTCGCTGACCGTCGAAGAGAACCTGACGGTGGCGTCGCGGCCGGGCCGCTGGGACCTCGCCGCCGTCTGCGGGCTCTTTCCCCGCCTGGCCGAGCGGCGTGCTAACATGGGCAACCAGCTCTCCGGAGGCGAGCAGCAGATGCTGGCGGTCGCCCGCACGCTCATGACCAACCCGGCCCTGCTGCTGCTCGACGAGCCGCTCGAGGGGCTGGCGCCGATCATCGTCGACGAGCTCCTGCGCGTGCTGCAGACGGTAATCCGCAATGAAGGCATGTCGGCGATCGTGGTCGAGCAGAAGGCCCGCAAGATCCTGGGCTGCACCGATCGGGCCATCATTCTCGACCGCGGCCGCATCGTCTATGCCGGCGACAGTGCCGCGCTGGCCGCCGACAACGATCGGCTCGAGGCCCATCTGGGGGTTGCCGAGCAACGACGAGGTGCTGCGCCAGGATAGCCGATATTCGAGTTCAGGGACCCGAACGCCAAGAGGAGTAGAAGCAATGCCAACCACCACTGCCCCCTATCGCGCCGACGAAGTCGGCAGCCTGCTGCGTCCCGCGGCCCTGAAAGAGGCGCGCGCCAAGCGCGAGAAGGGCCAGATCACCGCCGACCAGCTCAGGCAGGTCGAGGACGACGAGATCCGCAAGATCATCAGGAAGCAGGAGGAGATCGGCCTGCAGCTCGCCACTGACGGCGAATTCCGCCGCTCGTGGTGGCACTTCGATTTCTACTGGCAGCTCGAGGGCTGCGAGCGCGTCGTGCTCGACCACGGCATCCAGTTCCACGGCGTGCAGACCAAGCCCGAGAGCGTGCGCGTGACCGGCAAGCTCGACTTTCCGGCCGACCACCCCATGCTCGAGCATTTCAAATTCTTGAAGGCCAACACCAAGGTCACGCCCAAGATGACCATCCCCTCGCCGTCGGTGCTGCACTTCCGCGGCGGGCGCCAGGCCATCAGCAAAGACGTCTACCCCGAGATCGGCGCCTACTTCGACGACCTGGGCAAGGTCTACGCCAAGGCCGTGCGCGCCTTCTACGACGCCGGCTGCCGCTATCTGCAGTTCGACGACACGGTGTGGGCCTACCTGTGCTCCAAGGACCAGCTGGAGCAGGCGCGCGCCCGGGGCGAGGACGCCGACAGGCTGGCCGGCATCTACGCCCGCGTCATCAACACGGCGCTTAAGGCCAAGCCCGCCGACATGGTGATCACCACGCACGTGTGCCGTGGCAACTTCCGCTCCACCTGGATCTCGGAAGGCGGCTACGAGCCGGTGGCCGAGTTGCTGCTCGGCGGCGTCGGCTACGACGGCTATTTCCTCGAGTACGACACCGAGCGCGCCGGCGGCCTGGAGCCTCTGCGCTTCCTGCCCAAGGGCAGGAAGCGGGTGGTGGTGGGCCTCGTCACCTCCAAGGACGGCACGCTCGAGAAGAAGGACGACATCAAGCGGCGCATCGACGAGGCGGCCAAGTACACGCCCCTCGACCAGCTGTGCCTTTCTCCCCAGTGCGGCTTTGCCTCCACCGAGGAAGGCAACGTGCTGACCGAGGAGCAGCAGTGGGCCAAGCTCAAGATGATCGTCGATATCTCCCGCGAGGTATGGAAGTAGACGCCCGCCATTCCCTCTCCCCATTGTTCCTCACAATGGGGAGAGGGAGAACAGGAGCCTCCTCGTGGCGGCAATGCTGATCGTGCTGGCGCTGGTGTTTGGCCTCGCCGTGCTGCCGCAGATGTGGGTGCGCCGCGTCATCGCCAGGCACGGCGCCGAGCGCGGGGATTTTCCCGGCACCGGCGGCGAGTTCGCGCGCCACATCCTCGACGAGATGCGGCTTACCCACGTCAAGGTCGAGGAGACCGCTGACCTGGGCGACCACTACGATCCTGAAACCAAGGTGGTGCGCCTCTCTCCGGCGCATTTCAACGGCCGCTCCCTATCGGCCGTGGTCATCGCCGCCCACGAGGCGGGTCACGCCATGCAGGACGCCGCCGGCTACCCGCCCCTGCAGGCGCGCACGCGGCTCGCCAGGCAGGCGATACGCATGGAGAAGGTGGCAGCCGTGGTGATGCTGGCCGCGCCGATCGTCCTGGTGGTCGCCAAGGCACCGCACGTGCTGCTCATAGAGGTTTTCGTCGGCGTGATGATCTTCGGCATGTCCATCCTGCTCCACGCGGTCACGTTGCCGGTGGAGTTCGACGCGAGCTTTCGCCGCGCCCTGCCGATCCTGCAGGCCGGGCGCTACCTCAAGGACGAGGACCTGCCGGCCGCCAGGGAAATCCTGAAAGCCGCTGCCTTCACCTACGTGGCCGCCGCGGCCATGAGCCTGCTCGACGTCATGCGCTGGCTGCGCGTGCTGCGGATGTAGGAACCGCTCTCCCTCTCCCCGCTTGCCCTCGGGCTCTCCACGTGCTCGCCCTGCCCACATCATGCCCGAGGGATTGCGGGGAGAGGGTCGGGGTGAGCCCACCCCAACCCTCTCCCCATTGAAGGATGGGGAGAGGGGATGCAACTAGTCCGCGCGTAGCTCGAGGGATTCGATGCCGATGGCGATGTTGAGCCCCTGCTGCGCCTGCACGCTCAAGGGCTGCAGGATGATCGAGCGGCGCGATCCGCCGATCAGGGCGTTGGCACCGATGCCGAGGCCGACGGTGGCCTCCGCGCCCACGCCGCCGTAGTTGCCATTCAGCGAGCGGGGCGGGATGTTGGACGTCGGCGCCAAGACGGCCCAGGCGATCGTGGTCTGCTTGGTCGCGCCGATGTCGAGCCCGAACTTGCTGATGGTGCCGCGGTAGAACTCGTCGCGCCCCGGCCGGTTGAAGCGGCAGCGCAGGTACTTGGTCGACGTGATGATGAAGCCGGTGCTGCCCTGCGCCGTGCAGGTGAGCACGCCGACCTCGATGCGGGCCTGCGCCTCGGCCCGTTGCGGCGCCAGCAGCCCGGCGATGGCAGCGACTGCAGCCAGAATTGCGCTCATCTTGACCATGGGTTCCTCCCGATTTGGCGGCGCAGAGCGCCCGAATCATTGCTGCAGTCGATCATGCAATCATGACCAATAGATGGGCAGTGTCATGCCCGCCTACCGCGTAGCCCGCACGGGCCGACCTAGGGCGGGCCGACACGACAGTAGAGCTGTCAACGTCTCCAAACCTGCCACCAGGATCTTGTGGGTCGAGCTTCGAGCGTCTTTGCTACCACAAGGCGGAACGGCATTTCAGTCTGGCTAACCTTGTCGCGACCTACGACGACACTGCCAATCACGACGTCCTCCTTAACTTCCAGTTCCCACGAGGTGCCTTGCCCAGGATCAAGTTCGACCTGAGATGTCTGCTTCAATGGGGTTTGGAGCGTAATCTTTCGTTTGAGCTTGTCCTCGGCTGCTGCTTCGATACCCTCTTGAATGAGCTTTGTGAGCTGAGGCCGGTGTCGTTGATCGATCGAATTGCTCCACTGAAAGCTCGGCTCAAAATTCAGCGTGTATTGTGAAGTTCCCCCGGTTTGGTGGACACCCGAACATTTGTGTTCCAGGAGTCCACAATGGCAAGAAAGAACCCACCTTACACGCCGGAGTTCCGGCGTCAGATGATCGAGCTGGTTCGGTCCGGGCGA